>Ga0210398_10001494_pt1 | contig 24058 bp, 19 predicted proteins | sample IncBWC4OmetaG_FD_161047 | JGI IMG/M metagenome (GOLD analysis project Ga0210398, IMG submission 161047) | Forest soil microbial communities from Barre Woods Harvard Forest LTER site, Petersham, Massachusetts, United States - Inc-BW-C-4-O | ecosystem: Environmental > Terrestrial > Soil >...
CGCGACCTGGCTTCTGGTGGCGACCACGGTGATCGAGGTCGGCGTCGACGTGCCCGAAGCGAGCGTCATGGTGATCGAGCACGCCGAGCGTTTTGGCCTGGCGCAGCTGCATCAATTGCGCGGCCGCATCGGCCGCGGCGCCGAGCGCTCGACCTGCCTGTTGCTCTACAAGGCGCCGCTCGGGCCGACGGCGAAAGCGCGGCTCGCTATCCTGCGCGAGACCGACGACGGGTTTCGCATCGCCGAAGAGGATCTCAAACTGCGCGGCGAAGGCGACGTGCTCGGCACCCGGCAGAGCGGCATGCCCGGCTTCCACATCGCCCGCATCGAGTTTCACGGCAAGCTGTTGCCGGCGGCGCGCGACGACGCCGCGCTGATGCTGTCGCGCGATCCGAAGCTCACCACGCCGCGCGGCGAAGCGCTGCGCGTCCTGCTCTATCTGTTCGCCCGCGACGAGGCGATCAGGCTGTTGGGCGCGGGCTAGCTGCCGAGCCTAAGGTTGCCAGGGCGTATAAGGCAGGAACTCGGGGCAAATCTGGACCTGACAGGTGTGGTGTATGCAGACATGGTGCGCACAGCCGAACTTCCCCGTGCTCCCGCAAAACATGCAAATGAAGGGCAGCGGCCCTTTGCACTGCGACGCTACGATGCATCGTTGCGCTGCGGCCTGCGCCGGCGCAGCGGCACCGACCAGCGCACTCACTGCGACGGCAGCGGCAAACAACAGCGAAGTTTTCGACAAAGTTTTGATCATGATCAGCCCCTCTGATTGGCATATAGGACTTGTTGCTTCCGGCTTGCGAAAAGCTCGACGCGGGAGATCGCCACGTCGGCAGTGTCCCGCGATCGAAGGTTACAAGTCAATTAGTTTCAAATGTACGGTTGCAAAAATCCACATCGAATCGGCGCGCAAGGCGCTCCGCGTGCTGCTCTATCTGTTGGCGCGCGACGAGGCGATCAGACTCTTGGAAGCCGGATGACCTACGATCGCGGCGCACCGAACCGATTCGGTCCAGGGGTGCCCTTGAAGCAGAACCAGACGATCAGCAGAATTGCGCCGATGCCGGTCAGGCACAGCAAGAGCCACCACGCCGTGCGGTCGGTATCGTGCAGACGCCGTGCGCCGACGGCAAGACTCGGCAGGAACGTGACAAGATCGAAGAGGCCGGCGATCGGCGACGCGGCGCCCGGACTATAGCCCAGGACAGCGGCATCTATGATCATGGCGACGGTGGCGCCGATGACCGTGAACAACACCCAGAACCAGTATTCCGACCGCACCGCCCGGCCGGAAAACGTGACGTAGTTGGAAAAGCCTGACTTGATCGCTTCAACGAAATTCATGACAGCCCCCGGAGCTATTGTGGTGCCGGCACGATAGCAGATCGCGGGGACAAGCGGCGGCTTATTTCGCGGCGGTGGTCTCAGGCGCCCGCGCCACTTGCGCGGCTTGCGCGGCGCGCGCGGTCTCGGCCAGCGTCGCCAAGCGCTTCTGCGCATCGTCGCCGCCGGGCTGGATGATGCCCGCCGACATCAGAAGCTGCATCGCCGCCTCGACCGTAATGTCGAGATCGATCACGTCGCGCCGCGGCACGTAGAAGAAGAAGCCGGTGGTCGGGTTCGGCGTGCACGGCATGAAGGCCGAGACATGCTCGGTCGCCGGCAGCCGCTCGGAAATTTCCGCGCTCGGCGACTGGGTGAGGAACACCAGCGACCACATACCCGGCGACGGGAATTCGACCAGGCCGACGCGGCGGAAGCTCGAGCCGGTGCTGGAAAACAGCGTCTGGAAAATCTGCTTGGCGGTGCGGTAGATCGGCCGCACGATCGGCATGCGGCTCAAAAAACCCTCGCCGATGTCGACCAGCTTGCGGCCGACCAGGTTGGCGGTGAGGAAGCCGAGCAAGGTCAGCGCCACGAAGGCGATGATCAGGCCGAGCCCCGGAATGTGCACCGGCAGATAGGTTTCCGGCCGGTACGTCACCGGAATGAACGGCCGCACCAGATTGTCGACCCAGGTGACGAACCACCAGATCAGCCACAAGGTGACGGCCACCGGTCCGGCGACGATCAGCCCGGTCAAAAAATAATTGCGGATGCGGCTCACCGCGCCGGGCGCGGGTTTTGCTGCGGTTTGGGGCAAGCCTTGTGCGTTGTTATTGGTCATGCGGTCCAAAAAATCGCGCCTGTCCGGCATTGGCGCTGCGACTCTATATAAGCCTCGCCGGCGCTTGGCGCAGCACCGCCGGCGCAGCGCGCGGCTCTATTCCACCGTCACCGATTTGGCAAGGTTGCGCGGCTGATCGACGTCGGTGCCCATGACGACGGCGGTGTGGTAGGCGATCAGCTGCACCGGCACGGCGTAAACCAGCGGCGTCACCGTCGCCGGCATGGTCGGCAAGGTGAGCGTGACCCACGGCTTCGAGTTGGCGGCGCGCGCGCCTTGCGCGTCGGTCAGAAGAATCAGCCTCCCGCCGCGCGCGGCGACCTCTTCCATGTTGGAGACCGTCTTTTCGAAAATGTGGTCGTAGGGCGCGATCACGATCACCGGCATGGTCTCGTCGATCAGCGCGATCGGGCCGTGCTTGAGCTCGCCGGCGGCATAGCCCTCGGCGTGGATGTAGGAGATTTCCTTGAGTTTCAGCGCGCCTTCGAGCGCGATCGGGAAACTCGTGCCGCGGCCGAGATAGAGCACGTCGCGGCATTTGGCGAGATCGCGGGCGAGGTGCTCGATCTGCGGCTCGAGCGCCAACGCTTCGGCGAGATGCCGCGGCACTTCGATCAGCGCATGGACGAGCTTCTTCTCGTCGGCCGCCGACAGCACGCCGCGGGCGCGGCCCGCCGCGATCGCCAACGTCGCCAGCGCCGCCAACTGGCAGGTGAACGCCTTGGTCGAGGCGACGCCGATCTCCGGCCCGGCCAAGGTCGGCATCACCACGTCGCTCTCGCGCGCGATGGTCGAGGTCGGCACGTTGACGACGGCGAGAACGTGCTGGGCGTGCTCGCGCGCATAGCGCAGCGACGCCAGGGTGTCGGCGGTCTCGCCCGATTGCGACACCACGATCGCCAAGCCGCCGGGCCCGAGCGGTGCCGAGCGATAGCGGTATTCGGACGCGATATCGACCTCGACCGGCAGGTGCGCAAAGCGCTCGAACCAGTATTTGGCGACCATGCCGGCGTAATAGGCGGTGCCGCAGGCGGCGATCGAGATGCGGTTCAGTTTTGCAAAATCGAACGGCAACGGCATCGGCAGCGCCACGCGCTCCGTCGCCATGTCGATGTAGTTGGCCAACGTGTGGCCGACGACTTCGGGCTGCTCGAAGATCTCCTTGGCCATGAAATGGCGGTGATTGCCCTTGTCGATGTGCATCACCGCGGCTTGCGATTTCAGCACCGCGCGCTGCACGACCGCGCCCTGCGCATCGTGGACCTCGGCGCCAGCGCGGGTGACGACCACCCAGTCGCCGTCATCGAGATAGCTCACAGTGTCGGTGAACGGCGCCAGCGCAATCGCATCGGAGCCGACGAACATCGCGTCCTCGCCGTAGCCGATGGCGAGCGGCGAGCCCTTGCGCGCGCCGATCAGAAGGTTGTCCTCGCCGGCGAACAGGAACGCCAGCGCAAAGGCGCCGCGCAGCCGCGGCAGCGCCGCCTTGACCGCTTCTACCGGAGAAGCGCCGCGCTCCATCTCCTGGCTGACCAGGTGGGCGACCACTTCGGTGTCGGTCTCGGTGACGAATTTGGCGCCTTTGGCTTGCAGCTCGCGGCGCAGCTCGACGAAATTCTCGATGATGCCGTTGTGCACGACCGCGAGCTTTTCGGTGGCGTGCGGATGGGCGTTGTTCTCGGTCGGGCGGCCGTGGGTCGCCCAGCGGGTGTGGCCGATGCCGATGGTGCCCGACAGCGGCTCGGCGGCGAGGCGCTGCTCCAGATTCTTGAGCTTGCCCTGGGCACGCCGCCGCGTCAGCACGCCGTGCTCGAGCGTGGCGACGCCCGCGGAATCATAGCCGCGGTATTCGAGGCGCTTGAGCGCATCGATCAATTGCGGCGCGGCCGCCTCCTGGCCGACGATGCCGATAATGCCGCACATGCCGCTAAAACCGTCCCCTCGCGCGTTAACCGTTAAAGCGCAGCCATTTTACCGATGAAAATCAAATAACGTGTCGCTTCGTGACAGATTTCTTCGCCGCAAGCTTAATTAATCCGTGCCGCTCAAACGGCAAGAACTGGTGCTTAATCCGCTGAATGAGCCTTCTTTTTGCTCAAGGATTTGAGCGCCCGCAGGCGCGCCGCCCAGCCTTCCTTAACCACCTGCCGGCCCCGCCCCAGCGCCAGCGCCTGTGCCGGCACGTCCTCGGTGATCACCGAGCCGGAGCCCACATAGGCGCCCTCGCCGATCTTGACCGGCGCCACCAAAGCCGAGTTCGAGCCGATGAACACGTCTTTCCCGATCTCGGTGCGGTGTTTGGCGGCTCCGTCGTAATTGCAGGTGATGGTGCCGGCGCCGATATTGGCGTCGGCGCCGACGAAGGCGTCGCCGATATAGCTCAAGTGATTGGCCTTGGCGCCGGCCTCCACCACCGCCTCCTTGACCTCGACGAAATTGCCGATGCGCGCGCCGTCGCCGAGTATTGTCCCGGGCCGCAGCCGCGCAAACGGTCCGACCGAAACGCCCTTGCCGACATGGGCGCCGGCGAGATGCGAGAACGAATGGATGACGGCGCCGTCGTCGATTTTCACCTTGGCGCCGAACACCACATAGGGCTCGACCACGACGTCCTTGCCGAACTTGGTGTCGGCACTGAGGAACACCGTCTCCGGCGCCACCAGGGTCACCCCGGCGTCGAGCGCCGCCTTGCGCAGGCGCGCTTGCGCGATCGCTTCGGCTTCGGCGAGTTGGGCTTTTGTATTGATGCCGCGCACGTCGTCCTCCTCGGCTTCGACCGCCACCGCCCGCAGCGTCATGCCGCGCGCGATCTCGACCGCATCGGTGAGATAGAATTCGTGTTTGCGATTGCGGTCGCCGATCCGCTTGAGGATGGCGAGCGCGCTTTTGCCGGCGAGCGCCATGATGCCGCCGTTGCACAGAGCGATTTTGCGCTCGCGCGGGCTGGCATCGGCCTCCTCGCGAATGGCGATGAGCTCGTCGCCCGACGTGATCAGCCGGCCGTAGCCGGTGGGATCGGCCGGCCGAAATGCCAAAACCGCGACCGCTGCGCCCTTGGCGAGCGCTACGCGCAACCGCTCAAGAGTCTCCGGCCGGATCAACGGCGTGTCGCCGTAAACGGCCAAAATATCGTCCGGCTGTTTGGCGATCGCGGCCTTCGCCGCCAGCACCGCGTGCGCGGTGCCGCGCCGTTCGCGCTGCACGAATGTCGCGGCGCCGGGCAGCGCGCGTTTTGCTTCCGCCGCGACCTCGTCCTGGCCGGGGCCGACCACGACGGCGGTTGCCGTGGTTCCCGCGGCGCCGACCGCGGTGAGGACGTGAGCCAGCATCGATTGCCCGGCCACTGCGTGCAAAACTTTTGGCCGCGCCGAACGCATGCGCGTTCCCTCGCCGGCGGCGAGCACGATCGCCAGGCAGGTCCGAGCCGTCATCGCTACCTCCGCGGCGCTGTCTTATCCGAGCCGCCGCGCAATCGAAAGCCGATCCCCGGCGCCGCCGCCGGAACCCCGCGGAGCCAAGAAAAGGATTGGAACAGGCAGAATCTGCTAGATTTTTAGCACTGATTCGCCTGACGGCACTGCGGAGCGGCGGGACATGGCAGACGAAGTGCGGTTGGCGAAAGCGGACCTCAAGCGGCCGGCGGCTGCGGTCCCCGTCACCATGCACGGCCTGTGGCGGCTTGTGGTCTGGGGCTCGACCGCGGCTACCGCGCTCTTGATCGCCGTGCTGTCGAGCCGCGGCGTGGTCGGCTCGCAGCGCGCCGCCGTTGCCGCTTCGACCCTTGGCGGCGCCACCGTCGCCGTCGTGCAGCCCCTGCAGCCGGCGCCGACGCCGCAGCAGCCGGCGGCGCGCTCCTTCGATGCCCAGGCCGAGACCAAAAAGCTCGCCGACGCGGTGCGCGATCTCAGCGCCGACAATGACGAGCTGAAATCGCGCCTCGCCGTGGTCGAGCACAGCGTCGACGATGTCACCGGCTCGATCGCGCGCCAGGCCAAAGCAACGCCGCCGTGGCCCGACAGCGGCCCGCCGGTACCGGCGACGCCCGCGGCGATCGCCGCCGTGGTGGCGCCGGCCTTGCCGCTGCCGATGGAATACGGCGTCGATATCGGTTCCGCGGTCTCGATCCAGGCGCTGCGCGCGCGCTGGGCCGGCATCCGCTCGGCGCATCCGCAATTGTTCGATGGGCTGGCGCCGACGATTGCGCTCGGCGGAACGCAACAATCAAATCGCCCCGAATTGCGGCTGGTCATCGGACCGATCGCCAGCGCCGATGCGGCGGCAAAACTTTGCAAAACGCTCGAGCGCTTCCGGCTGACCTGCCAGCCGACGATTTTTGCCGGCCGGCATTTGGCGCTGGACTGAAAGCATCGCTCGTCCGGCGGCCCGGTCGCGAATGACCCGGAACGGGTATTGGAGCAGAGCATCCCCGCTGGTCCCTTTTGAATTTCGGGGTAGCCCCTTTTGAAAAACCCGTGAGTGCGTACGGAACCGGACGGAATCGGCATTCGGATTGGTGCTTAAATAGGCGATATAGGCTCACAATGTCGCCGCCTTGGTCGATACCGGATTACGCTGTAATTGCCGCCATACTCGCGGGAGTCGGCGTTGCGGTTTATTTTGCCCACGGCCTCTATGCCCATGCCTTCTAAATATCAGACTTGGGGGTAATCCGGGAACAATCACGCCGGTAAATGCTTGTTCATATGCTTGCGTCATGGCGGGACGCGCCCGCCAGACTAATACAGTGGGGAGACGACCCCAGTTCAACGCGCTATGGGCTTCGAAGCTTCCAGGGCTTCGAAGCCCATAAGCTTTTTGGTGGTGTCTCAGATTTAAGTCGTTTGATCCAAATCAAAGCGCGGTTCTGTGTGTTGGCCTGAGCAAAAATCGTTTCTTCGTGCTGACAACGAGGGCGGCAGAGACCGAACTGGAAAGCTCCCGCCGGCTTACTACCGGCGGGCAAAAGCAACACCGGACCATCCCATTGGCGGACTTTGCCACTGGCAAAGCTCCAATGCAGGCCGCAAAGTCGAAACGTCCGGGCCTCGGTGGCAGTCAGTCGCCGCCTAGTAGTGGGGGCAGGTCACGCCTGCAGCGCAGCGCCGAACCGCACGCCGATCATGACGCCGATTAACGCCCGCTACGCTTCCAGGTGTCGCGGGTCTCCCGATCTCCGCAGTCGCCTTATCCTGAGACACGGACAGGCCTTTGTTTGCTGCCCAATCGATCGAGATCGGGGAGGCAGAAAGCACCGCAGCACCGACAACGGTTGCTGCTATCAGGACAAATTTACGCATTTTCATTCTCCCGGCTGAACACGAGAACACTTGATCGGCGCGTCGGTTCATGGCCCGATGCGGCCATTGAGCCTGCCACAAAGTGCAATGGCGAGATTGATCCAGATCAAATTGGTGCGCGTATTTCCGGCCTCATCGTGCCGAACAACTTGCTCTCGACCGCCGACGAAGTGATCGAATAGTCGGGTCAATTGCTGCACCTGCTTGCGGCCGCTTTTGGCCTATAACGGACATTCGCTGCGATGCAATGACTTGTCAGTTTTCGGTGCAGAGCGGGCTCGCGTAAGTCATCCGTCCGGACACGCCGTTTTGCGTCCACGCGGCGGCAAGAAACTTTGCACCACGCTCGAGCGCTTCCGGCTGACCTGCCAGCCGACGATTTTAGCCGGCCGGCATTTGGCGCTGGACTAAAAGCGTCGCTCATCCGGCGGCCCGGTCGCGATTGACCCGTAGCCGACGTAGACTGCATTGAGATCCCGCAGTGCAGCGAGCCCCTGCCCCGATGCTCGCCAATCCGTTATGGTGGCACGCTGGCCAGGGGCAGTCTGATGCAATTCAACCGGCTGAAGAAGAGACGCGAGTTCATCACGCTGCTCGGTGGCGCGGCGGCATGGCCGCTCGCGGCGTATGCGCAGCAAAGAACAATCAGCCGAATAGGATTGATGCAAGTCTCCGGCCTTGCGTCCGCCGAAGGACTGCAAAACCTTAGGGCCTTTCGTCAAGGACTCGCCGAGCTGGGCTATATCGAAGGTCAGAATTTCACGATTGAGAGGCGAGGCGCAGACGGGTTTTTCGACCGGCTCCCAGCCTTAGCCTCCGAATTGGTCAATCTTAAAGTTGATGTCATTGTCGCAGGATCGACCGCAAGCAGTCTTGCCGCCAAGCAAGCAACCACCACGATTCCAGTCGTTGGCATCGCGATGGGCGATCCGGTCCAGGACGGACTTGTGGCAAGCCTCTCCCACCCCGGCGGAAACATCACAGGAACAACCTTTCTCGGCCCGGAATTGGTTGCCAAGCGCCTTGCCGTCTTCAAGGAATTGCTTCCGGCGTTATCGCGCGTCGCCGTGCTCTGGAATCCGGGCGCATTCGGCGAACAGACGACGAATGACATGCTCAATCAAGCGACCGAAACTGCGGCCGGACTGGACTTGCAACTGCAACTCGTTGAAGTGCGAAACCCAAACGAGTTCGAGCGCGCTTTCTCCGATATAGCAACGGGCCACGCCGAAGGCATGTTCGAGTTCCCGAGCCCGATGTTCTTTGCGCAAAGAGCACGCCTCGTCGATCTGGCCGCACGGCAGCGATTGCCGGCGATGTACAATGCCAGAGAGTTTGTCCAAATTGGCGGACTCATTGCCTACGGCGCCAGCATTTCCGACTCATACCGGAGTGCGGCAAGCTACGTGGACAAGATACTCAAGGGGGCAAAGCCGTCCGATCTTCCGGTCGAGCAGCCCACAAAGTTCGAACTGTTAATCAATCGCAAGACTGCGAAGGGGCTCGGGATTGGCATACCGCAGACGCTGCTCGCCACCGCCGATGAAGTGATCGAATGAGACGGCGCGAGTTCATCGCCCTGCTCGGGTCTGCCGCGGCAACCTGGCCGCTCGCCGCACGCGCGCAGCCGGCGGCAAACGCGCCGGTCGTCACCGTTATCAATGCCAGAAATGCTGACGCGGCCGCAGCGCTCGCCGCCGAGTTTCGCAAAGGCTTGAGCCAAAGCGGGTTTACCGAAGGCCGGGACGTCGTCGTGGAATATCATTGGCTGGATGGTCATTACGAGACCCTTGCCGCGATCCTCGACGATGCCGTAAGGCGTCATGTCGCGGTGATCGCCACGCCCGCCAACACGCCCGGCTCGCTCGCCGCCAAAGCCGCCACGTCGACCATCCCCGTCGTGTTCGGTGTCAGCGAGGACCCGGTGCCGCTGGGTTTGGTCGCGAGCCTGGCGAGGCCCGGCGGCAACGTGACGGGGATCAATTTCTTCGCCAGCGAGATCGACGCCAAGCGGCTTGGTCTCATGCATGAGCTCCTACCCAAGGCGAAGCGGCTGGCCGTGCTGCTTAATCCCGCCAATCCCAGCACCACAAATGCGACCGTGAAAGCTCTCGCAGATGCGGCGCCCGGCCTTGGCCTGGAATTACTCTATTTCAAAGCGAGCAACGCCGCCGAAATCGATGCTGCGTTTGTCGCTATCGTCGATGCCAAGGCGGACGCGCTGTTCGTGGCGCCGGACGGCTATTTCGCGAGCCGAAGCGCCCAATTGGCCGCTCTCGCAACACGCGATCGCATACCGACCAGCGATTTTGTCAGCGACGCTGCCGCTGCCGGCTTGCTGATGAGTTACGGAACCAGCGTTCCCGATGTTTTCCGCCAAGCCGCCATCTATACCGGCAGCATCCTCAAAGGCGTTAAACCGGCGGACCTTCCGGTTCTGCAATCGAGCAAATTTGAATTCATCCTCAACCTGCAGACTGCCCGTTCGCTTGGTATTGACATTCCACCGACCTTGCTGGCGCGCGCCGATGCGGTGATCGAATAGGCGCTATGACCAAAAGCGTCCAAACTCCGGTGAGACTTCGTTGCATTGCAGTCGCCGCCGCGCCAGCCAATGGCCGACGCAGCGGTTCCTGACACGATTCATTCGATCAAATGCAACGCGGACTGTCGCGCTTTCAATAGCAAGGTGGATAAGGGTAGTAGCCGCATGCGGGGCGGGCATAGGCTCCGTAGGCCCCCACGGCGGCTGCCCCGGCAGCGGCGCCATAATATGCGCGCCGATGCACTCTGCGATTGACACCGGCTACGCTACCCGGCGTCAGCGGCCGCCCTACTCGGGCATCGGCAGTGTCGAGAGAGAGGGATAGCGTCTTTGCCGGCGACCAATGAAACGAAAATGGCGTGGCTGCGAGCAACGCGGCGCCAAGAGTGACGCTAAGCAAGGTTAGCTTCTTCATGGCATTCTCCTGAACTGATTTCGCCGGGCTGGCTGCGATGCCGCCCGGCGTCGTATCACTATCCTAAGCTTCTCCGACCGGGCAGGCATTGATCCAGATCAAAGTCGGTTTCGCCCCATGAGCCGGCGGGAATTTATCGCGCCCATCGCCTGCGTAGCGGCGTTTGCAAGGGTGCCGGGCAGGTTTGGAGGTCAATTTGCAGGTTGAGCTTTGCCTGAGTGCCCGCCGAGTCCCTGCGAATCCGCAACGCGAGCCAGCGCCAACTCCTCCGGATAGAGAAAATGTCGCGCGATCTCGCGGTCGAGCAGACTCAACTCCTGCAGCAGCGCCGGATGGCGATGTTCCGGCAGCGTCAGCATCAGATTGTCGATCATGGCGCGCAGGCGCCGCACAATTTGCAAATTGCTCGAGCCGTAGGCGCGTATCTCGCTGAAAGCGAGGTGCACGAAATCCTCCCAATTGGGCGTCCGGCAAATGACTCGCAATTGCTTTGTGCCGTCGAAAATCTCGTCCGTCAGCAGGTGTCGCTTGCCGACCGTTCGCAGCATGCGATGGAGCTGGTCGATGGCAAGCACGGCGGTCGTCGGATCGTTGATTGCCGCCGACAATGCCTTGATTGCGATGTCGACGACGATGCGGAAGGCAAACGTCGGGTCTTGTTCCATCGTTCGCTCTGACCCGAACACGACCGTTCCGCGCACCATAGCCTCATCGATGCCGCGGGCATCGCCATACAAATTGAATAGCGGTTCGTCCACCGCGACGAAGTCGCCTACCTGGGGAACGAACTCTATGACGGAATTTAATCTCTCCGCCGCGATAAGAAGCGCCTTGAGATCTATGGCGAGCACGATCGCCGATCTTTTTTCGTGGGTAATAAGGCGATCGGGCGCGCCGAGCTTGTCGCGGTCACGTTCGGAGGCCTCCCGGCCGAGGCTCGGACCGGAATAAACACTTTCGATCACGGCGATGCCATCGTCGGCAACATGAGCCAAAATACTGACCGGACGCAATAGGCGGGACGCGTAGTCGATCAGATAGAAAAATGCCGCGAAACTGCAAATGCCGAACAACGCCGACAGGAAAACGGCCAGTTGAGGAACGGCCTTGGCGATGTGGCCTTGCGTACTGAGCGAGAAAAGCAAAGTAAATATGAACAATCCGACGGTGTACTTGATCACTTGATCGCGCAAAAGCGTCGTGGCGATGATTCGCGGGGTCAGCTGTCCGCTCGCGATCTGAATCGCGACGAGCAGAGAGCCGAACGTGAACACGACAAAGGACAGGTTGGCGGTCACGATGGCGGCAAGGATGGCTTGCGATTCCGGAGCGCCGAGATTCAATAATGACCACTCGAGCCGACCGTCGAGCCAGCGCACCAAGCGGATCGCCACCATTTCGAGAGGGATGGCAATGAATGGAACGAACCAAAGCGACGATCTGATGTAGCTCTTGGCGCGGTAAAGATGGTTCCAAGTCATAGGATTTTGCAGGCCCCCGCGACGTGCTTGATCTATTCGGCTTTTTGCTGCGGGCCAAGATTGTCCAGCAGGATATAAATACTGAGCAGGAATACCCAGAGCGGCAGTATCGCGAAGCTCCAGCGAATATAGTAGCTGCCGATGAGAAGACCCGCCGCCAACAGGTAGCCGAGAAGAGCAATCCAGCGTGGAGCAATTGCGGTATAAATTATCAACGTCGAGGTCGAGATCATGAAAACGGCGGCCATTTTGACCGCGTAAACGTTCATGGCAATGTAAGCCGTCGCACGCGCGAAACGGAACGTCTCGGAATTGATCAGTTCATCCGCTTTCACGGACGAGCCCAGCAGGATCACTGCACCTCCTACCGCGGCCGTGGCAAATAGCATGGCCAGAAACAATAAAGCGCTGCCAAAAAACACGCTGGCGAAAAAGCGGTCCTCCTCTTGACCGAGGCGATCGCGCAGGACGCCGATGAACCACAGGAACGCGACGCCGGCAAACGGGACCAAATTCAAAGCAAATGCGACCGTCTTCGAGTCGGTCGCAAGCCACGCTCCAATCTCCAAAGGATCGTCCGGAATGGAACGCCGAAGCAGCCAGAATATTGCGACCATGAGCAATGAAAATGCGATGCCGGCAATGGCGGCAGCTTTGGGCGTTTTCAACTGCGTGCGCGTGAGGGCGGAATTGTCCGGCATATCTAACGCTTACTAGACCGCCGAAAGCGGGGAGACTTTGATCAAGATCAAGTCGCCGCGGCTTAGCCGAGGCGAGCGGTCGGCGGCTGGAGCGCAGGCGTTGACCCCATTCCGCTGGCGACAAATCCCTGCTGTAATCCCGCCATTGCAACTCGGCGCAGCCCACGAGTGCTCGCGATGTCCATGTGGTGGAGGACGCTTGTGCTATCCCTGTCCGGGATTTTCGCGGCCATCGGAGAATTGGGTGGCTTTGATATGCGGTATTTTAAGGAAGCCGGCTTTTACGCCGTCGTTTTCTTGGGTATCCCGATCGTACTCGTCACGATGGGGATGATCGCGCTCGAAAAGCTTATGGGAAAATACGGGCGATACGTGGTGACGGCTGTGTGGGCGGCACCCGGCCTGTGTCTATACGTGCTCGCTGCCCAAAGTGGCACGGTAGAAGGTTATGCTTTGGCTGTGGTTGCCTGCTTTTTCGGATGGGCGGCGCTCTGGTTCATAACGGCACCCACGCAGTCTGGCGACCGAAGCCATCCAAGCGTGCGCCCATTTCAACAGCCCGGAGCCGATCCATGACCGCCCGACACGCCGCCTGCAGCTGCGGGCAGCTCCACCTTACGATTGAGGGTGAGCCATCACGTATTTCCATGTGCCACTGCCTGGAGTGCCAGCGCCGTACCGGGGCAGTGATCAGCAACCAGGCGCGCTTTCGCAGAGAGCAGGTCACCTTCGCTGGTAAAACTACGGCATGGATGCGGACGGCCGAAAGCGGCAACGCGCTCACCTTTCATTTCTGCCCGACGTGCGGCTCCACCGTCTACTGGGAGGGCGAAGGCTTCCCTGGATACGTGGCCGTTGCCATCGGCGGCTTCGCAGACCCAAATTTTCCGGCACCGACCATAGCGGTGTGGGAGGAATCGCGTCACCCCTGGGTCTCATTGCCGGCCGATACGCCGTCCAAGCGCATGGCGAAGCAGGGGTGACGTCTTAGGCTTCGCTTTTTGCATTGCAACCCGCGACGGAGCAGAGTGGCCGAGTTTGAATATCCCGGTGGGGAGTGGCGGGTCGCCCATGCGTGGGGTTCTGACTGTTGGTGGCGCGAGCTTGTCGGCGGGTCGGGTGGCGCTTTGCAGGGGAGCTGCTATTGCCGCTCTGATGGCTCCTGGCATTGTTGAGGCGCAGGAAACCCCGAGTGCGACCCAAAATTCGAGCGGAGCTACGCTTCCTGAAATCCGTATCATCTCGATCACCCCGGTACCGTCCCCGGGGAGAGCTCCCGCGCCAGCCGCTCATGCCACAGCCCCGACCGCTGCCGCACCTCCGGCGGATCGGGAAAATGTCTCGACTCCCCCCGGACCCGGTGCGATCGATCGCGACAAGGTCCCGGCCAATGTCCAGACTCTCTCCGCCTCCGATTTCGATCACGCGACGACGCCGAGCCTTCTCGACGCCCTGGCGCGGGGACTACCCGGCGTTGCGCTGAACGACCAGACCGGAAATCAATTCCAACGCGACCTCAATTACCGCGGGTTCGTCGCCTCCCCGGTCATCGGGACGCCGCAGGGGCTCGCCATCTATCAGAACGGGGTGCGCGTCAACGAAGTGTTTGGCGACATTGTCAATTGGGATTTCATTCCCGAAAATGCCATTAGTCGGGCGACACTGGTTCCCAGCAATCCGGTCTATGGACTCAATGCGATCGGCGGCGCGCTCTCGTTCGAAATGAAGAATGGATTCACCTACCAGGGCGTCGAAAGCGAATTGAACGGAGGCTCGTACGGCCGGATCGGCACGTCGGTGCAGGCAGGCGGCCAAGCGGGAAACGCGTCCGGCTATCTCTCAGCCGACGCAATCGACGACGCCGGCTGGCGCGACCATTCGCCCTCGCAGTTGCGACGCATCTATGCCGACCTTGGCAGGCGCGGCGATCAAACCGAATTCCATGTCACCTTCACCGGCGCCTCCAACAATTTCGGCGCGGCCGCGGCGACGCCAATCCAGATGCTCGGCCAGAACTGGGCGAGCGTCTACACGCTGCCGCAAACGACGCAAAATCGGCTCGCCTTTCTGACGGCGAGCGCGAGTTGGACTCCGAGCGATACCCTGACGTTTCAGGAGATTGTCTACTATCGCGGATTCTGGCAAAGCCATGTCGACGGCAATGGCACGAGCGCGCAGAATACCGGGTGCCCCGACCCGGCCGTCCTATGCTTTCCCAATCTCGATGGTACTTTGGTCAACCTCATAACGACCAACGGAACCACGGTCCCGGCGACTGGCCTGCTCGGCAGCAGCACACTGGGTGAAATCGACCGCACCTGGACGTCGACCAACAGTTTTGGCGGATCCGTGCAAGCGGCTTCTTCGGCCAAAGTGTTCGGTCACGAAAACAATCTCGTGGTCGGGATGAGCGTCGACCGCGGGCTCGTTCAATTCTCGACCACGAGCGAGCTCGGGATCATCAATGCCAACCAGTTTCCGTTTGTGACCGGAGTTGGTCTTTTCATCGACCAGCCCTCGGGCGACGTGGCGCCGGTCCAATTGGGCGCCAAGACTTTCTACACCGGTCTGTACACGACCGACACGTTCGACGTCACGCCACGGCTTTCGGTCACCGCCGGCGGCCGCTACAACGTCGCCCAGATCAACCTGCAGGACGAATTGGGCAACGCCCCCTTGCTCAACGGCAGCCACGATTATGGCCACTTCAATCCGATGATCGGCGCGACCTTCAAACTCGCGCCGAACCTCACCGTCTATGGCGGCTATGCGGAGGCGAACCGCGCTCCGACGCCGCTGGAGCTTGCCTGCTCCGATCCGCTGCGGCCCTGCTTGATTGACACTGCGCTGGTCGCGGACCCGGCTCTCAAACAGGTGGTATCGCATACGTTCGAAGCCGGATTGCGCGGGCGGTTCGACGTGGCAAAAGGGCTCTTGACCTGGAGCGCCGGCGTATTCCACGCGCTGAGTACCGACGACATCATCAATGTTGCGAGCCCCATCCCCGGTCGTGAATTTTTCCAAAACGGCGGCGATACGTTGCGCAAGGGAATCGAGGCCAATCTGTCGTACAAGTGGGATCGCTGGACCGCCTTTGCCAATTACACGCTGATCGATGCGACATTCCAGACCCCGTTGATCTTATCATCGCCGAACAACCCGTTCGCCGATGCCAAGGGAAACATCTTCGTCGTTCCAGGCGATCACCTGACCGGTATACCGGACTACCGTTTCAAAGCCGGCGCCGAGTACCAGGTCGCCGAGCCGTGGAAATTGGGGGCCGACGTCAACGTCGTCGGCAGTCAATATCTCGTCGGCGACGAATCAAATCAGAACCCAAAGGTGTCGCCCTATTGGACGGTGAACCTGCATTCATCCTACCAGCTCGGCAAGAGCATCGAGCTGTTCGCTCTGGTGAAAAACCTTTTTAATCAGCACAATTATGTCTATGGCACGTTCTTCGAGACCAAATCGTTTCCGTATTTGAACCTGACCGATCCCCGCACCTTCGTTCCAGGAATGCCGTTGGCGGCCTATGCGGGCATACGCGCAACCTTCTAGACTCCATCCGCATAGGGTATTGCACGCCGGAGAATTATTGCTGATACGCGTGGCTGCGGACATAAGCCCAGAGGTCCTCTATCTGCTCCACGGTCAGCACGCCCTCCCATGACGGCATTGCCTTTTTGCCGTGCAATACCGAACCGATAAAGCGGGGATACTCGCCGGCTTTCAACCGACGCAAGTCGAAGGCAATATTCGAATTGTTTTGCAAATCATCGCCGTGACAGTTCGCGCAATTCTTTTCATAGACTCTCTCTCCTCTGCCAACCGACGGTTCTTCCGCAGCGGCGTGCGAGAGAGCGAATGCTGCGAGACACGAAGCAAACACACCGATTCGCATTCGCAACGGTCACCCCCGAATCAGGAGGCCGCTCGCAAAGAGCGGCCTCCTCGCCGTAAACGCATCAGTTACCGATCAAGAAGCTTGAAGGTCCACAGAGTTCCACCTGGCGGGACATGCGCGAGGTTCGGGTCGGGAGTTTTGAGAACGTATACGCCGCCGGTCCCGCTGGTGGTGGTCACGTATTGTTTTCCATCACGCTCCCATGTGACCGGCTGTCCGATAATTCCAGAAGGAGTCTGGAACTGCCACACGATCTTGCCGGTATCGCTGTCCACCGCGATGAACTCGCCGGTCAGCTCGCCGGTGAAGACGAGCCCGCCGGCCGTCACCAGGGTGCCGGCCCAGTTCGGGCTCTTGAATGGAATTTCCCACTTCGACTTTCCGGTCAGGGGATCAATCGCACGCAAATGGCCGCGCATTCCATCCGCATTGAAGATCGGCGTGATCTTGACCGCGCGGTGGGAGTCGCCGGGTTTCAAGTTCTTGATCTCGTCGATCGGGTCCGGCTTGTACTTCATGCCGTAATCGGTCGTGTTGACATAGGCGATCCCGATGCGTGGATCGAATGAAGACGGATACCAATTGGTGCCGCCGCTGATGTGCGGCCATGTTTCGATCTCGTCAGTGTAGGCGATCGCCTTTTTTGTCGTCTCGGACCATTCAGGCCGGCCTGTTTCCTTGTCGATCGAGGTGGCCCATGTCACTTTGACATAGGGATTCGCAGCGATCACCTGGCCGCTTCTACGATCGAGCACATAATAGAACCCGTTGCGACCGGCCTGCAGCAGGACCTTGGTCGGCTTTCCATTGATGGGCAGCTCGGCGAGGATGATGGACGTGATGTTGTCGTGATCGAACGGATCGTTGGGAGACATCTGGTAATACCAGACAATCTCGCCGGTCTTCGGCCGAACCGCCAGAATTGTATTGGTGTAGAGATTATCGCCCTTGCGCAGCAGCGCATTCCACGGCGCCGGATTGCCGATGCCCCAGAACACCAAATCGAGCTCGGGATCATAGGTACCGGTCGTCCAGGAGCTTCCGCCGCTCGCATTCGCGGCATCGTTCGGCCAGGTGTCGGCGCCGGGCTCTCCCGACCGCGGGACCGTATAATGCCGCCACAGCCGCTTGCCGTCGCTCGGATCGTAGGCCTCTATATAACCGCGGCTGCCGTACTCCGCGCCGGCCATGCCGGTCATCAGCACGCCGTTAGCAATGAGCGGGGCGCCCGTCATGGCGATCCCGTCCTTGGTATCGCCCGACTTGACGCTCCAGATTTCCTTGCCGGTTTTCATGTCGAGCGCGATGACCCGCGCATCAAGCGTGGTGCGGAACACCTTGCCCTCGTAAATCGCCGCGCCCCGATTGACGATGCCGCAGCAAACAACCCGAGTGGTGTCGGCAGCATACTCGACCGGAGTGTTCCAGATTTCCTTGCCGGTCAAGGCATCGAGCGCCACCGTCTTATTTTGGCTGGTAACGTAGATCACGCCATCGTAGACCAGCGGCTGCGATTCCTCGCCGGTGTTGTTGTTCATGCTGTACGACCAGGCCGGGACAAGTCGACTGACCGTGTCGCGATTGATCTGGCTGAGCGGACTGTAGCGCTGCTGGCTGTAACTCATGCCATAGGTGAGCACGTTCTGCGGCGTCTTCTCGGCGTTCTTGATCTCATCGGCGGTCTGACTGAGGGCTGCAATGGGGTACGCCGCGCATAGCAGCGCCGCACAGATTACGGCTTTCATGTTTTCCTCCCGCATGGTGCCGGCGACCCACGTCATTCCCGAACGCTCAGCGCGCAGGTCTGTTCCGACTTTGTCCAGATGGCCTCGGAGCAGCAGCGATGATAGCAATTTTTTGCCGGCGCTGGGAAGCCGCGTTGCGACGACACTGACTTTGCCTGCAAGGATGCAAACCCCACCGATGAGGCTTTTGCCGCGGTGCTTCCCGGCTTTGCTCTACGGGGCATCACTCATCGATCGAGATCCCGGTTGCCGCCACGATTTTAGCCCAGCGCAGCTGTTGCTGTGCCAGGTAAGACGACAGCTGTTCCGGCGACGCCGGTTCTGCTTTCGCGCCGATCCTCGCGAAGGCCTCTTTGACTTCGGCGCTGGCGAGCGCACTCGCCACCGCTTCACTGAGCCGCTGCCTGACGGAAAGTGGCGTGCCGGGTGGCGCGACGATGAAATTCACGGATGCGGTCACGAACTGATCGAACCCGCTCTCCACCATGGTCGGAAGTTCCGGCGCCAGCTCACTGCGGGTTCCGCTTGTAACCGCCAATCCGCGCACGCGATCGTCGCGAATATACGGCAGCATTTGGGTCAAGGCCGAGAAGAAGACTTGAACCTCGCCGCCCAAAAGGCCGACCAGCGCCGGACCACCGCCGCGATACGGAACGTGGACCATGTCGATGTGAGCCCGCACTTTCAACAATTCGCCCTCCAGATGCGGCAGCGAGCCCGTCCCGGCCGAGCCAAACCTCAGAGCACCGGGCTGAGACTTCGCCAAGCTGACCAGTTCGGCCACAGTGTGGGCCGCCACCGATGGATGCACCGTCAGGACTTCGGCGGTTTCCGAAACGCCGGCAACGGGTGCGAATGTTTGTGCGCTATAACCGGCATGCTTGTAGATCAGCGGGGCGGTGAGCAGCGTGCCTGTGCTGCCCATCATCACCGTATAGCCGTCGGGCTCAGCGGCTATAACCGATTTGGCAGCGATTAATCCTCCGGCTCCGCCCGCTCGATTCTCGACGATGACCGGCTGTCCAAGGGCAGCCGCCATCCTGTCGGTAAGAAGCCGCGCCATGATATCCGGAGGGCCGCCTGGAGGCGACGGCACAACGAGTTTGACGGGCCGGTCAGGGAAGGCTTGGGCGCCGTGAATGATCGAAAGCTGCAAAATGCACGCAAGTAGAGCGGAGCCGATTTTCTGCATAGTCTTCCCCGGATATGCGGCCGAGCGATCGCCGACGCGCAGCCGCACCGGCACCCTACGACGGCACCCTTCCCGCTTCAAAGCTTGTGTAGTTGCTCACGAGCGCAGTCGGTGCGTCATGATTGTAAGTAAGCGGCAATGAAAGCGCCATTCCAGTCATGCCGCCGAATCCGGGCAAGATGCCGATGGGCGGCTCGATCGCGAATGACCCTGGCTGTGTGAAAACGTCGTTCTTCATGTGATTCTTGCGGCAGTGATTCTTGCGCTGCTATGGGGGATCGGATGAAGCGCTTCGTTGAGGGCACGGATCGCGGGCAGAGCACGCTTTTTCCGGAATGCCTGGAAGACTGGATCGACGAGGACAATCCTGTTCGTGTGATCGACGCCTTTGTCGAGGAACTCGATCTCGGCGAGCTGGGCTTCGATGGGGTGACTCCTGAAGATACGGGGCGACCATCTTATCATCCGTCGCTGCTGCTGAAGCTCTACATCTACGGCTATCTCAACCGGGTTCAATCGAGCCGGCGGCTTGAGCGGGAGGCTTTGCGTAACGTCGAGGTGATGTGGCTGACGGGTCGGTTGGCGCCCGACCACAAGACGATTGCCGACTTCCGCAAGGACAATGGCGGGGCCATTCGTCAGGTGTGCGCCAAGTTTATCATGGTTTGCCGGCGTCTGGACCTATTCGCCGACGTGAGCGTTGCGATAGATGGCAGCAAGTTCAAGGCGGTGAACAACCGGGACAAGAACTTCACGCGAGCCAAAATGGAGCGACGCCTGGCCCAGATCGAGGAGAGCGTCGCGCGCTATCTGCAGCAACTCGACAGCGCCGATCGGCAGGAGCCCTCCGAGGCCCGCGAGACCAAGACGACCCGGCTCAAGGAGAAGATTGCCAAGCTGAAGGAGGAGCTGTGGCGCCTGCATGGGCTTAAGACGCGGATGCTGGCGGCGCCGGATCAGCAGATATCGCTGACCGATCCTGATTCCCGCTCGATGGCGACCAGCGGCCGAGGGTCAGGTGTTGTTGGCTACAATGTCCAGGTCGCGGTCGATACCGAACACCATCTGATCATCGCGCATGAGGTAACCAACGTTGGCAGCGACCGGGCACAGCTTGCCCATATGGCCAAGCAGACCAAGGCCACCCTGGAAGCCACCAATCTCGATGTTATCGCCGACCGCGGTTACTTCAGCAGCGAGGAGATCCTTGAGTGCGACAAAGCCGGCATCACGGTCACGCTGCCAAAACCGATGACCTCGAACGCAAAGGCCGAGGGACGCTTCGGCAAGCAGGACTTCCGCTACCTGCCTGAGGAGGATGCTTACATTTGTCCTGCCGGCGACAAGCTCGCCTACCACTACACGACGGAGGAAAATGGCTTGGTCCTGCGCCGCTACTGGACCAACGCCTGTCAGAACTGCGCTATCAAGCAAAACTGCACCACCGCCAAGGAACGACGGATCACGCGATGGGAGCACGAACACATTCTTGAGGCAGTGCAGCGCCGGCTCGACGAGCATCCGGAGAAGATGCGTCAGCGGCGCGAGACGGTCGAGCATCCCTTCGGCACCATCAAGGCCCGGATGGGCGCCACACACTTCCTCATGAAGACGCTGCCGCGGGTCGCCGCAGAGATGGCCCTGCACGTGCTGGCCTATAATCTGACCCGCGTCATCAACATCATCGGCATCCGGCCGCTCATGGCGGCGATCAGGACGTAATCAAACCCTGCAATACCGACGCCCCCTCGCCAGCGCCTCTGTGGCGGCCTTCCCCAAAGCGTTTTTACACGACCAAGACCCTGAGCCGACATCGGTGGCCCGCTGCCCCCATTCCGTCGGTCGCCAATCCTTGCTGTAATCGCGTTGTGGCGTGGTCCTAAGTTTAGGGGTGGGCAATGCGACGACGCGATTTGATCGCGCTTCTTGGCGGCGCAGCAGCGTGGCCGCTCGCGGCGCGGGCGGAGCAGACTGATAGGATTTGGCGCGTAGCCGTGATCGGGGCGGTGTCGCCGCTCCCGGCGTATCTTGGCGCCTTTCGCGAAGCGCTCCAGCAGCGCGGCTGGACCGAAGGGAAGAACCTGTCCATTGACGTACGCTGGCCAAAGGGCTCGTTCGCACAAGATCCCGGCCTCATCTCTGAGGTTTTGCAAGGCAACGTCGATGTCATTGTTGCTTGGGCGACGCCCACCGCTCTCGCCGCCCGGCGCGCGACTTCGACAATTCCAATCGTCTTCCTGGGCGTCTCAGACCCGGTCGGGTCTGGACTCGCCGCGAGTTTTGCGCACCCCGGCGGCAACGCCACGGGCAGCAGCAACGCCGCGCCCGATCTGAGCGCAAAGCTGCTGGGAACGTTTGCGCAGTTGGTTCCTGGCATGAGCAGCGTCGGCGTGGTGGTGAATCCCGCCAATCCAGGCGCGGTCGCTCAAATGGATGGAACGCAGCAAGCGGTGCACGCTCTAGGCATCCAGTCGCAAGTGGTCAATGCAGCCACGCCGGAAGAATATGAGCGCGCATTCGCACGTCTCAAGACCGAGGGCGTCAACGGCGTCTTACTGCTCGCTGATCCTTCCAACGATGCGTACGCAGGCAAAATTGCCGAGCTTGCGCAGCAGTACCGGCTGCCAACGGCATTTCAGCTACGCAACAACGTGGCGGCGGGCGGCCTCATGTCGTACGGAGCCGACAACAACGACCAGTTCCGTCTAGCCGCCTTTTATGTGGACCGCATTCTGCGGGGCGAAAAGCCTGCCGACCTGCCCGTACAGCTGCCGACCAAGTTTGAACTCGCGATCAATCTCAAGACCGCCAAGACACTCGGCATCACAGTCCCCGCAACGTTGCTCGCGACCGCCGACGAGGTGATCGAATGAGGCGACGCAAGTAGGGGCGGTTCATGAGGCGACGGGATTTCATCGAAACTGGTTGGATGCAGAACCGGAAGATCGGGGAGTTTTTCGCCGTTGAGAATGCGACCAACATAGACGCCGGGAGCGCGGCGGATCCGGCTTGCACCATCGTGGCGAAGGCAGTTTCCAGTTCCAGCTTGTCAAACGTACGGTCGAGCTATCTGACCCGCAACGGAGGGCTGCCAAGATTTACGCTCTCCTGTGGCTGCGACCCTAAGGCGGGGAATACCGGATCTGGCGGCGCTGCCGACGCTACACGCCGGTCGATTTCCTGGATGACAAAGCGCGAGAACGGCCCAAGATTGATGTAAATCGCCATCATTCCCAGAATGTGGCGAAGGGCGCCTGGGTTCGTCTTGCGGCATTTATTGAAGACCTTCCAGAACGCCTCGCGCGCTTCGGGCACGCGGCTGAAGACGCCGTACACAAAGTCAATCGACAGATCACGTCGCCTGTCGCCCTTCGCTAGTTCGGTTGGTCGGCCGGAAAGGTCGAGCAACGTTATGAGGCGATCGAGCCGGCCGGCATAGGCCACAGGGTCGTAGATCTGTTCGAGAATGCGGCAGTAGTCGAGCAGAATGTCGCGTTCCGGCCGGATCGGTTCGAAGTTGAGGCCAAGCGTGCACTGGTCGCCGGTCCCCTTGGGCATGTGCTCGAAATCGGCGTGCAGCCGGCCCTCTGTTGCAAGACGCCGCGCAAGTTGCGTGTTCGGCAACGCGGTGAGCAGGCCCACCATCGCCACCGGGATGGCAGCGTCTTCGATCAAATCCGCCATGGCTTCGGCGATCGAAATCTTTTCGGTGTCGAAGCCGACGATGAAGCCGGCAGTGACGAACATGCCGGCGGCGTAAAGCTTATGGATACTCGTGGCGATGTTGCGTCTGGTGTTCTGCTTCTTCCTGGTATGCACCAACGTTTCGGGATCGGGACTTTCAATGCCGACGAAGACGGCAAAGAAATTCGCTTTCCGCATCAGTTGCAGCAATTCATGATCGTCGGCAAGGTTGATCGAGGCCTCGGTGGAGAATTCGAACGGATATTCATGCGCCTGTTGCCACGCAATCAATTCTGGCAGAAAGATGCGCAGCGACTTGCGGTTGCCGATCAGATTGTCGTCGACAAAATCAACGTGGCCGCGATAGCCGAGATCGTAGAGCACCTGCAGTTCCGCGAGCATCTGCTCCGGAGTCTTGGTGCGCGGCACGCGACCGTACAGTTCGATGATATCGCAGAACTCGCAGGTGAACGGACAACCGCGGGAATATTGCACGCCGATATACATGTAGTGAGCAGTATCGAGCAGATCGAAGCGCGGCGGCGGCGTCTTCGTGACGTCGATCTTGAACTTCTCGGCCACAAAATCGCCTCGGCGCGCGCCGGCTTCCCAGGCATCCACAAACTGTAAGATGATATTCTCAACCTCCCCCAGCACCCGGAAATCAGCCAGCTCATAGACATGCGGGCTCGAAGTTGCGTCTGGCCCGCCGACCACCGCCGGCTTGCCGTGCTCGTGCGCAAGCTTGATGAGACGCAAGGCATCGAGCTGTTGAACGATCATGCCGCCGGTCATGACTATATCGGCCCAGGCGAAATCCTCGTCGGTAACCTCTTCGGTATTGCAATCGACGAGGCGAACGTTCCAATGCGCCGGCAACATCGCCGCGACGGTAATCAATCCCAGCGGGGCCGTCGTATAGCG
>Ga0210398_10001495_pt1 | contig 24051 bp, 17 predicted proteins | sample IncBWC4OmetaG_FD_161047 | JGI IMG/M metagenome (GOLD analysis project Ga0210398, IMG submission 161047) | Forest soil microbial communities from Barre Woods Harvard Forest LTER site, Petersham, Massachusetts, United States - Inc-BW-C-4-O | ecosystem: Environmental > Terrestrial > Soil >...
GGAGCTGGATGCGATCATCGCGCGCAGCCGCAAGACTGGCGCCATCGCCGGCATGATCACCAACGGCTACCTGCTGATGCCGGAGCGTATTCAGAGATTGAACGCGGCCGGGCTCGATCACATGCAGATCTCGATCGACAACGTGATGCCGGACGATGTCTCCAAGAAATCACTCAAGGTGCTGGACGCCAAGCTGCGCATGCTCGCCGAGCACGCGGACTTCCATGTGAACATCAATTCTGTCGTCGGCGGCGGCATCGCCAATCCGCAGGATGCGCTGACCATCTCCAAGCGCGCTCTCGCGATCGGATTCAGCTCCACCATCGGCATCATTCACGACGGCAGCGGACAGCTGAAGCCGCTGGGCGAAGCCGAACGCGGCGTGTGGGATGCCGTGCGCAAGCTGACGCGGCGCAGCTACTCGCGCTTCAACGGATTCCAGGAGGCGATCGCCAACGGTCTGCCGAACAACTGGCGCTGCCGCGCGGGCGCACGCTATCTCTACATCTGCGAGAACGGGCTGGTGCACTACTGCTCGCAGCAGCGCGGCTGGCCGGGTGTTCCGCTGAGCGGATATATGAAGGCTGACGTGAAGCGCGAGTTCTACGCGGAGAAGTCCTGTGCGCCGAACTGCACCATCAGCTGCGTGCATCAGGTGAGCTACATCGACCACTGGCGCGCGCCGCAGACGACGCACACCACGCCGGGCGCGCACGGGGATCTAGTGCAGCTGCGTTAGCGCTGTAACTGGAAACAACAGCGGCCACGGCATTATGCCGTGGCTTTTTTATTTTGATTACGTGTACCGGACCAATAGAGCAGTACGCCGATGATGTTCACGATCAGCGTGGCCACGCCGACCTTTATGCCGAAGAGAAGCTTGCTCGGCACATCAATAATTGGATAGACGGCAAAGGCCATTCCGAGCAACGAGACCAGCACGCCGCTGGTGGCGGCAATCTTCAATCCCCAGCCTGGACGCGGAAGATTCCGCAGCGAAACCCTGTATGCCGCGGCCAGCGGCACGGAAAAGAACAGCACATAGTAGATGCCGTAGATCATGACGCTCCCACTATTGATGAGCTGCAGCGCCTCCTCATGCCCTGCACCGACGAGCGAGATGTTACCAACCAGGACGGCGCAAACCACGATGAAAATAATCGACCGTGCCGGCGTCCTGTACTTCGGATGCAGTTGGGTAAACCACCCGGGCACGAGATTGTCCCAGCCGGCGACGAGGGGCAGACGCGACGTCTCCGCGATGACGATGGAGTACTGGGCAGCGAGGCCGACGGCGAGCAGAAAGATGGCGATGCGGCCCAGCAACAATCCCAGGAAGGCTGCCGTGCCGTTGCCGCCGGAGAACGCCGCGGCCAACACCTGCGGTATGGGAGCAGCCAGATCGATCTGGCTGGAAGGCGTGTACTCCAGCAGTGCGGCCGTCATCGCGATGTAGATCAGCGCCGTGATGGGTGCGCCGATCCACGCAGAGCGCATGATGGCGCGGCCGGGATTCTTCGTCTCCCCGGCGAAGACCGCGACCTGCTCGAGTCCGGAGAGTGCGCTGTTGCAGACCTTGCTGAAGAGGTTCAGGCTCAGCAACGTGAGGGCCGGAAACATGAAGCCTATCGGCGCCTGCGGCGCGTGGTGGGGATGCGCCAGCGTGGCATGAGGGTGGTAGAAGAGCAGGACGGCGAGCAGGCCCGCAATCACCACGGTTACAGCTGAGCCGAAGTGCGATATCCATTTGCCGATGTGAAAGCCGGGGATGCATACCAGCAGAATGAATGCGAAGAGCCCAAGGTTGAGCCCGGTGATCATCCACTTGCTATCGGCTATCCATGCCGCGCGCGCGCCAAAGGCATAGGAGAGGCTTGACGCCCAGAAGATGCCAAGATTCGCGACCGCCAGCAGCGCCCATATCGCGAAGTTCCACGCGCTGATAAATGCCGCGCCGGGGCCGAAGACAAACTTCGTCCACTGGTAGACGCCGCCTTCCAGCGGCCAGATGCGCGAGCAATACTGCACCACCATGGCCTGCGGAATAAAGATGGCGAAGATGCCAAGTATCCAGAACCAGGTGTGCGAAGAGCCCTGCCGCGCCGGTATGCCGCACCAGCTGATGCCCACGACGAGCAGGATCTGCATCAGCACCAAATCGCGCAGGCGCAGCTCTTTCTTAAGAGCGTGCGTCTGCTGTGTGGTTGTTTCCAGTGTGGACATGAGGGCTTTCCGCCCTCAGAGTAGCATGATGCTCAGTGCTTCGCGCTGGTGTAGGCGATGGCTGAATCAATGGTCGCGTAGAGCTGGGTGATGTCCCGCACCTGCGCGATGCCGTGATTGGTGACGACCCATATCGTCGGCGTTTCAACGAGACCGATGCGGTTGCCGAGCGCCTTGTCCGCATTCACCTTCGCGGTAAGAACGCCCTGCGGGTCGACGACGAACGGCCACAGGATGCCGTGAGCCGAGGCGAAGTGCGCCGTGAAGTTGTGCAGGTCGTCTTTATTGGAGATGCCGCTCTGAGCGGCGAAGACGGCCAGCCGGTACTGCTCGGCGAGCTCGGGGCTCACCTTGTCCTGAATGTAGCGCGCGTCCACGGCCGCATCGAAGCTCCAGATGTGCATGGGCAGCGGAAAGTCATGGTGCACGTAGGCGATCTTGTATGTGCGTATAGCACCGCGCACGATGGGCGCGGCGTGGGCGCAGGCGGGACACTCCAGATCCTCAAACTCCCAAATAGCGACCTTTGAGCCGGCGGGCGGCTTGATCATCGAGGTGTCTTTGAAGGTGGTGAGGTCGGACGCGGGTTGCGAGAACTGCGCGCATGCGGGCATGGCGATGGCGAGAGGCAGAAGAAGTGCGAGAGTGAGAGATCGGCGCATAGGATTTGGACGCATCAGCCTTTCTGATGTTTTGAAGATTTTACGCGGAGACAGCTATTCCGTCTTCTCGGAGAAGGTATGAATGCCGCACTCCAGCTTATTGCCGCCCCAGCGGCCTGCGCGGGGATTATTCGGATCGGTCGATATCTGCGTGCAGGGCTCGCAGCCGATGCTGGTGTAGCCCCTGGCATAGAGCGGAAGCGCGGGGATATTGTGCTCGGCGGCGTAGGCCTCCACCCGCGCCCAGTCCCAGTCGGCGAGGATGCTGATCTTCTTCAGGTGCTTGCCGGAGGGTGTGAGATGCTCTTCGATCTTCTTCAGCCTGGCGCGCGTGGGCGACTGTTCGCGCCGCAGGCCGGTGAACCAGAGCTGGAAGGGTTCGATGGAGCGCATGAGCGGCTCGACCTTGCGGATGGCGCAGCACTCGGTGGGCTGCACGATATAGAGCAAGCCGTGCTGGGCCTCATGCTCGGCGAGCGTAGTGACGGGTAATGCGTTGACGAGGTTGAGTTTCCAGTCCTTCGTCATCTGGTCGCGGTAAGCGAGCGTCTCGGCGAAGTGATAGCCGGTCTCAAGAAAGATGACCGGGATATCCGGCTTGTGCCGCAGCAGCATGTGCAGAACGACCATATCTTCTAACTGGAAGGACGAGGTGAAGCAGGCGGGATGATTGCCGGCAGCGCGGAAGATCGCCTCGGTGAGGGCTTCAGCCGTAAGAGATTCGGGATCCGCAATGGCTGAGAGATCGGCGGCGAGCGGCAGACCGCTGAGCTTAATCTCCGTGATCGAGTTGTCGTTCTCCAGGCTCATCGTTTTATTCCTAGGACTGCGCGCCAATCTCTTTCAACACATGCGCGGCGGCTTCTGCGTCGTTCTTAGTCAGATTCGCGGCGGTGAAGAAGGATTCTTCCGCGAGGAAGCGGCGGATGGAGTTCCAGCTCTCCTGCGAGATACTGCCGCTCGCGGAGATGGCGGTAGCACCGGCAAGCTCCGCTGCGCGAATGGCAGCGACAAAGCCTGCTGCGGCGATATGCTCGTCGTCCAGCAGCACGACGCGTTCGCCGCGCGCGAGGATCTCATCGGCAAGGCGCTGGGCCAGCTCCGGCCGTCCCGGAACATGGATGAAGCTGGGCAGTTCGCGCGATCCGGTAGAGGCCTTCTCCAGCGCGCGGTCGATCATCACCGCGCCAACGGTCGCGTTGGTCAGCGGCTCGATCAGGATCATGCTGCCGGTCAGGCGGTTCTCGGCGTAAGTGTCAAAGAAGATGGGGAGGCTGGTCTCGAACTCCACCTCGGCGATATCGTTCATCTCCAGCTGGCGCGCGGGAACGTGCGCGAAGCTGTTGATGTCGATGCGGTAGCGGATCGCCTTCACTTTGGCGCGCACGATGCGCGTGGTGTGCTTGGCGAGATAGGTCTGCCCGACGCTGAGCGGCTGCTCGTGCATCCAGACGACCTTCGCTTCAAAGTGCTGCACGCCGTGCGGAAGCTCATGCGGGCGGACGAGCATGTCGCCGCGGCTGAGATCGATCTCGTCTTCCAGCTCAACGGCGACGGACATAGGATTGATGGCGGTCTTGAGGTTGCCGTCAAAGGTGACGATGGCCTTCACGCGTGTCTGCTGGCGCGATGGCAGCGAGAGTACGGTGTCGCCCTGATGCAATACGCCGCTGGCAACCTGTCCGGCGAAGCCGCGGAAGCTGGCGTCCGGCCGCAGAACCAGCTGCACGGGAAAGCGCAGCGGCGCACCGCTCATACTCTTGGCAACGGGAACGGTCTCAAGATACTGCAGCAGCGTGGGGCCGCTGTACCACGGCATGTTGGCGCCGGCGTTCACGATATTGTCGCCGGCGAGCGCGCTGACGGGGATGACTTCGACGCTCTTGAGTCCGAGATGCTCGGCAAGCGCGAGAAACTCCTTGCGGATGGCGGTGAAGCGGGCCTCATCGTAGTCGACCAGGTCCATCTTGTTCACGGCGGCGACGACGTGCGGAATCCGCAGCAGCGATGCGATGAAGGTGTGGCGGCGCGATTGCGGGAGCAGGCTGCCATGTTTCGCGAAAGCAGCCGCGTCAATCAAAACAATCGCCACATCGGCCGTCGAGGCTCCGGTGGCCATGTTGCGCGTGTATTGTTCGTGGCCGGGGGTGTCGGCGATGATGAACTTGCGCTTCGAGGTCGAGAAGTAGCGGTAGGCGACGTCGATGGTGATGCCCTGCTCGCGTTCGGCCTTCAGTCCATCCGTGAGAAGAGAAAAGTCGATGCCGGTTGTCGCCCGGTTGACGCGGCTCTTGGTGATGGCGGCGAGCTGGTCTTCATAGACCGACTTGGTGTCATGCAGCAGACGGCCGATGAGCGTCGACTTGCCGTCATCCACGCTGCCGGCCGTGGTGAAGCGCAGCATCTCCTGGTCGAGATGGTCGTCGAGAAACCTCTGGAACTCGGGTGAGGGTTGCGCGACAGGCTGTTGATCCATAACGGAAGATGTGGGAACGCTGGGCATTAGAAGTAGCCCTCGCGCTTCTTGGTCTCCATGGAACCCTCTTCATCGTGGTCGATGGCGCGGTTCTGCCGTTCGGAGCTACGGAAGTTGATCAGCTCTTCGATGATCTCGGGCAGCGTGTGTGCGGAGGATCTGATGGCGCCGGTGCAGGGCATGCAGCCGAGCGAGCGCATGCGGACTTCCATCTTCTGCGTCTTTTCGCCGGGCAGAAGAAATGTGCCGGGATAGACGACGACATTCGAGCCGGCGCGCACGACGACGTCGCGTTCCTTCGCGAAGTAGAGCGGCACGATGGGGATCTTCTGCACGTAGATGTAGAGCCAGATGTCGAGCTCGGTCCAGTTCGAGAGCGGGAAGACGCGGATGCTCTCTCCTTTGCGCAGGCGCGAGTTGAAGAGGTTCCACAGCTCGGGACGCTGGTTCTTGGGGTCCCACTGGCCGGCGGGGTCGCGGAAGGAGTAGACGCGTTCCTTGGCGCGGGATTTTTCTTCATCGCGACGGGCACCGCCGAAGGCCGCGTCGTAACCGCCTTCCGTGAGCGCATCGAGCAGTGAACGCGTCTTAAGCAGGCCACAGCAGTTCTGCGTACCGAGATCGAAGGGGTTCGCTCCCTTGGCGATGGCGTCTTCGTTGCGATGCACGATCAGCTCCACGCCGAGCTCCTTCGCATAGCTGTCGCGAAACTCGAGCATCTCGGGAAACTTGTAGCTGGTGTCCACATGCAGCAGCGGGAACGGAATCCTGCCGGGGAAGAAGGCCTTCTGCGCCAGGCGCAGCATGACGGAGGAGTCTTTGCCGATGGAGTAGAGCATGACCGGGCGGGCAAACTCGGCTACCGCCTCGCGGAAGATGAAGATGCTCTCGGCCTCAAGCGCCTGCAGATGGTTCAGCTTCGCCGGCGTAAGCAAATCGTGCACCAGCGCTTCCGCGCCCGCAATGGCGTTGTGGACGGCACCGCGCACGGCGTTGGAGACGGTCTGGGTCACTGAGGCGCTCATGGTCTTTTTCCGGAGCCGGGATTGGCGGCGATGACTTTTATTCGATGGCCGCGCGCCAGAAACGACGCATACGGCCTGCGCACTGCAGGCTCAAAGGAACCTTATTTTGCGCGAAAAGGCACTGCGTTTAGTGTAACTTCTGGCCGACTGCGGGGCAAACAAAGCGCCTGCGGCTTGACACGCCTTCCCGCCTGTCATACTCTGAACTTCGGTTCATGAACATCTCTGTTTCATTCCGTAGCTGTTGTCTCTGTTGCTAGGCGCCCGCCTCGCTCGTACCACCGTGTCCCCAAACACAATCTAACCGCAGCGTAAAACGCGCATTTCCGCGTTGAGGCCTGCATACAGAGAACAATGCACACTGCACGCACATCCAACACCTCTTCCTCCTCGCCACGCCGCGCCGATGCGGCCATGCGCTGTCGTTGTTGCTGCTGTCGCTGTTGCCGCTAAACGCGCCCAGCTAAATTTATCCACCCATCGACATACAGCACGCCTTCGCCGCCAATTTACGAGCGGCCAGGCCACCACATTGAGGAGATCGTGATGCACATCAGGCTTCATTTCACCAAGACCACGCTTCTGGCCGCTGCACTTCTGGCCGCCAGCCTTCCCGCTTCCGCGCAGAGCACAGACGCTGCGCCTGCACCAGCAGCGGCAGCGCCTGCAAGCAGCCAACCAAGCAATCAGGATATTCAACAGACACTGGAGCAGCTGAAGCAGCTCATTCAGCAACAGTCGCAGCAGCTCCAGCAACAGCAGCAGGAGATCAACGCGCTGGAGAGCAAGCACCCCGTGCAGCCGCCACCCGGCACACCCGTACCCGCACCGGGCGCGACAGCGCAGTCTTCCTCGTCGACGCAGCCGCCCGCGGCCGTCTCCGCTGCTGTCACCGGGGGCGCGATCGTGCAGCAGGAGCCCAGCGGTACGCCCTACCACCAGTTTGAAGAGGCTTCGCCGCTCTTCCTTAAACTTGGCAGCGCCACCTTCACGCCGGGTGGGTGGATCGATTTCACCTCCATCTATCGCACCACGGACGTTGGCAGCGGCTTCACCACCGCTCTGGCTACCATCCCCTTCAACAACACCGCTCAAGGTGGCCTGAGCGAGAACCGGCTGACCGCGGCCAACTCCCGCCTCTCGCTGCGCGTGGATGAGGCCTTCGGCAAGACGAAGGTGTACGGCTACGGCGAGATCGACTTCAACGGCACCGCGCCCGGCAACGTCTACGTGAGCACAAACTCCGACGTGACGCGCCTGCGCGTCTTCTATTTGAACCTGAGCGCGGGCAAGTGGGACGTTCTCGGCGGCCAGAGCTGGTCGCTGCTGACGCCAAACCGCAGCGGCCTGTCACCGTTCCTCTCCGAGATCTACAACACCGTGCATCTGGATACGGCGTATAACGCCGGTATCGTCTATGCCCGGCAGGCACAACTGCGTGTGGTCTACCACTTCACGCCGAACCTCGCCCTTGGTCTCTCGGCAGAGAATCCGGAGCAGTTCAGCGGCGCGGCCGTCACCTTCCCCGCCGCGTTCAATACCGCGGAGACGGACCTGAACTCCAGTTCCGGCTCAAACACTGTGGCGAACCTGCATCCGGATGTCATCGCCAAGATCGCCTATGACCATAAGTTCGGCACGCGCAACTGGCATGTAGAGGCGGCGGGTCTGCTGACGCCTGTCGCCATCGCCACCACGCCGACCTCCTCCAAACCTTCCGTTGAGGATCGTCGCGAAGGCGGCGGTGTAGCCGTGAACACAAACCTCGAAGTGGCGAAGGGTCTGCATCTCATCGCAGATTCATTCTGGAGCGACGGCGGCGGCCGCTATATAGGCGGACTCGGGCCGCAGTTTGTCGTCGCTCAGTTTGGATCGACCAACGCTCCTTTAACCGCCGAGTTAGTCCACGCCGGCGCCGGTCTTGGCGGATTCGAGTATCAGGCGACCAAGAGCACGCTGGTCTCTCTCATCTACGGCGGCGCCTACTTCGATCGCGTCTTCTCAGTCGACCCGAGCAATAGTCATCTGGTCGGTTACGGCTTTACCGGCAGCGCCAACACCAACAACCGCTTCATCCAGGAAGGCACGTTCGCCACAGTGACGAGTCTCTTCAAGAAGCCTTCGTATGGTGCTGTGCAGTTGATCACCCAGTTCTCCTACATCGAACGCACACCCTGGTATGTCGCTCCCGGCGCGCCCAGAAATGCTCACCTGCTCGAGAACTACTTCGATATCCGCTATGTACTGCCGTAACAGAGGCATAACAATGGGAGGGTGGTCTGCATCGGCCACCCTCCCTGCATCATCCAAGAAAGAGAGCATTATGAGAGTTCAGAAAAATATCCGCGGCGCAGCCACAGTATTTTTTACCGCCGTTCTCGCCTTCGCACTGCCCTTCGCGGCGATATCGGATGCGAACGCGCAGACCACCATCCACGTCGGCTACTTCCCCAACATCACGCATGCGCAGGCGCTCGTGGGCCAGGCGAACGGCCAGTTCCAGAAGGACCTGGGCTCCGCCGCCACACTGGACTGGCACCAGTTCAACGCTGGTCCGGCGGTGATCGAAGCGTTGTATGCCGGCGCAATCGACATCGCCTACATCGGGCCGAGCCCCACCATCAGCGGCTATGTGAAGTCGGACGGCGAGGCGCTGCGCGTGATCGCCGGTGCCAGCTCCGGCGCGGCATCGCTCGTGGTCCGCAACGGCGCGAACATCAACAGCATTAATGATTTTCACGGCAAGACCATTGCCACGCCGCAGCTTGGCAATACGCAGGACGTCGCGCTGCGCGAGTGGCTTGCCGGGCACGGCTTCAAGACCATCGACAAGGGCGGCGACGTCCGCATCCAACCGACGGACAACCCCGACCAGCTCACGCTCTTCCTGAAGGGTCAGCTGGACGCAGCCTGGGCTCCTGAGCCCTGGGCCACGCGGCTGGTGCATGATGGCGGCGGCCACATCTTCCTGGATGAGCGTGACCTGTGGCCGAATCGCCAGTTTGTGGCGGCGCATGTGATCGTCAGCACCGCGTTTCTACAGGCCCATCCCGACCTGGTGAAGAAGTTCCTGCAGGCCCATGTGGAGCTGACGGAGTGGATCAATGCCAATCCAGATCAGGCTAAGTTACTCATCAATCAACAGATACAAAAAGACACGGGCAAGGCGCTGCCTCCGGTTATCCTGAATGAGGCGTATTCGCGGCTCTCCGTGACCTACGATCCGATTGCGTCGTCGCTCTACACCTCGGCGCAGCACTCGGTGGACGCAGGTTTTCTGCGCAAGCTGCCGGATCTCTCGCATCTCTATGACCTCACGCTCCTGAACCAGGTACTGGTGGAGCAGAATAAGAAGCCTATTACGCAATGACACTTCCACAGACACAATCGACAACCGCAGGCGAACCGCTGCGCGTCGTCGCACCCAAGCGCTTCATTCCGCACAACGCAAATATTGAGTTGTGCGGGGTGGAGCAGAGCTTTGCATCCAACAAAGGGCCGCGCCTGCTGGCTCTGGACAATATCAATATCAAGATCAACGCGGGCGAGTTCGTCTGTATCGTCGGCCCCTCCGGCTGCGGCAAGACCTCGCTGCTCTCGCTGATCGCCGGCCTCTCTTTTCCCACGCGCGGCGAAGTTCAGTTGAACAACAAGCCTGTGACCGGACCGGGCACCGACCGCATCCTGATCTTTCAGGAGCATGGGCTCTTTCCGTGGCTTACTGTCGGCCAGAACGTCGAGTTCGGCATGAAGATGAACGGCGTGAAGAAGGCCGAGCGCAAGCAGAAGGTGAAGCACTACCTCGATCTCGTTCACCTCGCCAACTTTGAAGACAGCTACACGCATCAGCTCTCCGGCGGCATGCGGCAGCGCGTGGCGATTGCGCGCGCACTGGCGACGGAGCCGAATGTATTACTCATGGATGAACCCTTTGCCGCGCTGGACGCGCAGACGCGCGATCTTCTGCACGATGAGCTGGAGCGCATCTGGCGCGAGACCGGCTGCACCATCGTCTTCGTCACGCACAATATCCGCGAATCCGTCCGCCTGGGCGACCGCGTGGTGCTGATGACCTATCGCCCCGGACGCATCAAGAACGAGTGGAAGGTGGACCTGCCGCGGCCGCGCCACATTGAGGATGCCGCCGTGGCGCAGCTCTCCGCAACGATCCTGAGCGAGATGCGCGAAGAGATCACGAAGTCCATGGAAGCGGAGTTCACGCGATGAATCGCTTTCTGAAGAACGTTGTCTTCTACGCTATTCTGCTTGGCATCTGGTACGGCATTGCGCGGGCGCATATCTGGCCACCGTATCTGGTCCCCGCGCCGGGCGATGTGTATCTTTCGCTGCATGACGGCTTTCTGGATGGCAGCATCTGGATCGGCATTCGTGTGAGCATGGAGCGCGTGGTCGCCGGGTATTTGATCTCCGTAGCGCTCGGTTTCATCCTGAGCCTGATCCTTCTTTCCAGCAAGACGTTGCAGGACACCTTTGGCCGTCTCTTCGCCGGCCTGCAACTGCTGCCCAGCATCGGCTGGCTGCCGCTCGCCATCCTCTGGTACGGCCTGAGCGACAAGGCGATCCTCTTTGTCATCGTGATGGGCTCGGTCTTTTCCATCAGCCTGAGTCTGGAGTCCAGCCTGGCGACGATCCCGCGCATCATCCCCATGGCGGGACGCAACCTGGGCGCAAAGGGCTGGAAGCTCTTCTGGTATGTTCTGCTGCCGGCGAGCCTGCCGAACCTGATCTCCGGACTGAAGCAAGGGTGGTCGTTCGCATGGCGCGCGCTGATCTCGGCTGAGATGATCATCATCTCGCTGGGCCTGGGCCAGCTGCTGATGATGGGCCGCGATCTGAACGACATGAGCGAGGTCATCGCCATCATGATCGTCATCTTCGTCCTCGGCTGGGCGGTCGATACCCTCGTATTCCGCACCACCGAGCGTTACATCGCCCACCGCTGGGGCCTCAGCAACCCTAGTTAAACCGGCCTGGCTGGACGGCGGCACCCCGCGGCGGCGAAACTAAATGCGAAGCTGGAAAGAACATGATTTGCGGCATCTTCCGGGGCGCCGCGATCATCTCTTTAAGCAATGGAGCTTACTCTGATCGCATCGGCACACAAATTGAGGAAGCTGGCTCTCAGTTGCACTGCAATGGCGGTGTTCACGCCGATCCTGCAGGCCCAGAGTGTTGCCACGTTTGTTGTGCCCAGCTTCGCCTCCTCCAGCGTGCATCTGCCCACAAGCTCCGCGGTGAACCCACTCTACGGCAGTGTGGCCAGGGCTCCGGCGACGCAGCAGCCCATCCAGCTATCGCTGATCGACGCCGTAAACCGCGGCCTTGAAAACAATCTCGCGCTGCTCACCCAGCAACAGAACACGCGCATCGACTCCGGCAAAGGCCTCTCTGCCTTCAATGCGCTGATGCCTAATCTCAGCGTGCAGGCCCAGACAGGAACGCAGTCCATCGACCTTGCGGCGCTGGGTATCAAGCCGAGTATCTTCGCGCCGTTGCATCTACCGCCGGGAACCGTTCCCAGCATCGTGAAGGTGAACAACACCAGCGCGCAGGTGAATCTGCACCAGCAGCTCTTCAATCTGCCAGCCATCGAACTCTGGCGCGCCGCCAAGTCGAACACCAGCGTCTCCGACCTCAACACGCTGAATGTCCGCGGCAACGTCGTTCTTCTGGTGAGCAGTGCTTACCTGCAGACGCTGGCGGCGGCGGCTGATCTGCAGAACGAACAGGCGCTGCTGCAGGCTGACGCCACCGCGCTCGACCAGGCGAAGCAGTCGCACGCAGCCGGCGTGGCCACCGATCTCGACGAGCTGCGCGCACGTGTGCAGTACCAGGTGCAGCAGCAGGCACTTCTGAACGCAGAAAATACCTTTGCAAAGGACAAGATCTCCCTGAACCGCATGATCGGGCTCGCCGCGAACCAGCCGATCGAACTCACGGATGCAGCGCCCTATGCGGAGTATGCCGTGATGCCGCTGGACCAGGCGAAGCAGATCGCCTACGGACGCCGCAAAGACTACCTGAGCCTGCTGGCACAGCTGCATGCCACGGAGTTGGATCGCAAGGCGGCAAAGTATCAGCGCGCTCCTTCACTCTCCATGGGCGGATACTATGGCGTGAGCGGCCAGACGGACGGACTTTACCATGGAGTTTTTCTGGCGCAGGGCACGCTTAGCATTCCGGTCTTCCACGAGGCGAGGTTCCGCGGCGACACTGAAGTGGTGGACGCGCATCTCTCGGCGCTGCGCGAGCAGATCGCCGATCTTGAGGTCACCATCGAATCGCAGATACGCTCATCCATGCTGGATGTGCAGGCGACAGCGCAGCTGGTGAAGGTAGCACAGAGCAATGTGGACCTGGCCCGCGAAGTGCTGCAGGACAGCAGCGACCGCTTTACCGCCGGCGTAGACGATAATCTGCCCGAGGTGCAGGCGCAGGCCGTTCTGGCTAATGCGCAGACGCAGATGGTGAACGCCCTCTACCAGTACAACCAGGCCAAGCTGAATCTGGCGCGCAACACCGGTGTGGTGGAGACGCAGTATCAGGCCTATCTCGGAGAGTAGCGTGGGCCAGTTGCGCAAACCAGCGCGTATGCCGCAGCATGGTAAGACACATGGCTGACGCCGCCTCTCCAAACGCTTCTCTTGCCTCTGCTGCGCTAGCCTTTCGCTCACGCGACTTTCGCCGCTACCAGATGGCGCGCTTCGTAGCCATCATCGGCGCGGAGGCTCAGTCGGTCGCAGTCGCATGGCAGGTCTACCAGCTCACGCACAGCGCCAAGATGCTTGGTTTTACCGGCCTTGCACTCTTTCTTCCCGGTCTCTTCTGTGTTCTGCCGGCGGGCCATACGGCGGACCGCTACGACCGCCGTCTGCTCATCCTCGCCTGCTACGCTCTGCAGACCGCCGCCTCGGGATTGCTCTTCTGGTTCTCGTACTACGGCACGCGCCATATTCTCTCCATCTACGCCGTGCTGTTTCTGATCGGCATCGGGCGAGCCTTCAGCGGGCCGGCGAGCTCTGCTCTGGTGCCGCAGCTCGTGCCGAAGGAGCACTTCGTCAACGCCGTCACCTGGGGAGCCACGACCTTCCAGACGGCGAATGCGACCGGACCGGCCATCGGCGGCATTCTTTTCACACTTCCCCTTAGCGGATATCTGGCGTCGCTGCGCGGCGCGCCGGTCGTCTTCCTCTTCACTGTGATCTGCATGCTGACGTTTATTGGCCTGATCGCATCGCTTCATATACGGCCTGGTGTCGCGGACAGCCGTGCCATCTCCATGCAGACCGTGCTCGCCGGGCTGCATTATGTCTGGGGCGCGAAGCTGCTGCTGGGCTCGATCTCGCTGGATCTCTTCGCGGTTCTTCTGGGCGGCGCGGTGAACCTGATGCCCATCTTCGCCAGCGACATTCTGCACTGCGGCCCCAGCGGACTCGGAATGCTGCGGGCCGCACCGTCACTGGGCGCGCTACTCGTCTCGCTTACACTCGTCTTCTTCCCCATCAAACGCCATGCCGGTGCGCTGATGCTGACCTGTGTCGGCATCTTTGGCATGAGCACGATCTGCTTCGGATTGGCGCGTTCGCTGCCGCTGGCGCTCTTTGCGCTCTTCATCGTCGGCGCGAGCGACATGATCAGCGTAGTGGTGCGGTCGTCTCTGCTGCAACTGGCGACGCCACCGGAGATGCGTGGCCGTGTGAGCGCGGTGAACTGGCTCTTTATCGGAGCATCGAATGAGTTCGGGGAGTTTGAGAGCGGCATGACCGCATCCTGGTGGGGTGCCGTGCGTGCCGTGGTGATCGGCGGCATCGGCTCGCTGATGGTCACGGGCACGTGGGCCATTCTCTTCCCAAAGCTGCGCCGCGCCGACAAGCTGACAGCCGAGTCGCTTCTGGCGGCATCGGTGGCCGAAAACAGCCAGCAGCCTGTCGATTAGCGTCAGCCCGTGTTGCGGAGCTATCAGCCTGTGTTTCTTAGCCCAGCGGATATGCCGTTGATGGTCGAGGCGATGGCGCGGTTCATTCCATCCGAATCTTCGCCCGCGCGCTTGCGGCGCATCAACTCCACCTGGATCAGGCTCAGAGGATCGACATACGGGTTGCGCAGCTTGATGGAGCGCGCCAGTACTGGGTTTGTCTGCAGCAGCTCCTGTTGTCCGGTTACGGCGAGAATCATTGTCTGCGTGCGGTTGAACTCCGCTTCAAGCTTCGAGTAGACGCGGTCGCGCAGCGCGGCATCCTCCACCAGCGACGCGTAGAGCTTTGCGATACCGAAGTCGCACTTGGCCAGCGCCATCTCCACGTTGCGGACGATGTCGAGCATGAGCGGGAAGCTCTTCGTCATGGCGCGCAGCTTTTCGAGACCGCCGGGCTTCGCGGCGAATTTTTCCAGCGCGTAGCCCACGCCGAACCACGCCGGCACCAGGTGGCGGCTCTGCATCCAGCCGAAGACCCAGGGAATGGCGCGCAGGTCGGCAAAGGTGCGCTTGCCCGTGCGCCGCACCGGCCGCGAGCCGATGCGCGCGTGCTCCAGCTCCGCCATGGGTGTGCCCTGCTCGAAGTAGATGAAGACCTCGGGGTCGTCGATGATCTGGGCGCGGTAGAACTCGTATGAGGTCTGCGAGAGTTCGTCGAGCACAGCCTCCCACTCCGGCAGTAACTCACCGGTGAGATAGTACGGGTTCTCGCTCTTGGCCAGCAGCTTGATGTCGGGCCGCGCCATGGCGTCGAGCGAGGCGGCGATCATCAACTCAAGATTGCGCTCGGCCAGCACCACGTCAGAGTACTTCCAGTTCAGGACTTCGCCTTGTTCGGTAATGCGAATCTCGCCGTTGAAAGAGTCGAGCGGCTGCGCGAAGATGGCGCGATGCGTGGGGCCGCCGCCGCGGCCGACAGTGCCTCCCCGGCCGTGGAAGAGCCGGAGGTTCACGTTGCACTCACGCGCGACGGTATGCAGCGCGCGGTGCGCCTTGTAGATCTCCCAGGTGCTGGCGATCATGCCGCCATCCTTGTTCGAATCGGAGTAGCCCAGCATCACCTCCTGCCGGCGTCCCCAGGACTCCAGCAGCGGCTCGTAGGCCTTTGACGACCAGAGCGCGCGGCATATCTCCGGCGCGTTGCGCAGGTCTTCGATCGATTCAAAGAGCGGCGCCGGCATCAGGCCGGGATCGTCTCCGCTCGCCTCCACCTGCACGCCGCCGAGACGCGCAAGCCATACCACGGCCAACATATCGTCAACGCAGCTTGCGCCGCTGATGACGTACATGCGAATCGCTTCGGGTGAGTAGGTATGCTTCAGCGCAGCGATGGCGCGGAAGGTGTCGATGACCTCGGCCGTCTGCGGCGTAAGTGCTGGCGGAATGCTCAGTTCGTTCCCCTTCGTCTGCCATGCGGATATCTCCTTCACGGCAGCCGCATGGAACTTTGCATGCTGACGGATATCCAGCGTCTGCAGATGCAGGCCGCAGGTACGCACCTCGATCAGCAAGGGATCAATGAGCATCTTTGCCAGCCGGATGCCTTTGTTCTCGGCGAGGCTCGCGCGCAACAGCTCGAGATCGCCGAGAAACTCTCCTGCGGTGGCGTAAGGAGCAAGCGCCTTCTGCGCCCGCAACGCCATGCCGCTCTGGGTTACGCCGCCCACCCGCGCAATGATGCATGTGACCATCAAACGCGATGTCTCATTCCGCAGGCGCTGCGCCAGGTCCCCTTCACCGGCGGCGCGCATCTGCTCCATATACTCCGCGATCTTCGCTTCGAGCGCGGCGCTCACGGCAACCTGTTGTTTGGAGCTGCCGAGCTGCTCAAAGATGTTCTGCAGCTCCGTACGATAGTGCTTCAACAGGTGCTGGCGCGCCATCTCGAGCGATTCACGCGTCACCTCCGGCGTCACAAAGGGATTGCCGTCGCGGTCGCCGCCGATCCACGAGCCGAAGCGGACGAGCTTCGACGTGGCCGAGAGCGTACTGGTCACGCCATACTCGTTCATCAGCGCGGACTCCACCTCGGCGTAGAGGCCGGGCAGCGTCTGCAGCAGCGAAGCGTCATAGTAATCTAGCCCCATGCGGACTTCGTCACGCACGGTGGGACGCTCGCTACGCACATCGTCGGTCTGCCACAGCGCGGTGATCTCCGCCATCAGCTCCTGCTCGAAGAGAGCGATCTGCTCCGGCGGAACGGGAATGCGGTCCAGCGCCTCCAGAAGCTCCGCGATGCGCCGGCGCTTGAACATCACCGAGCGGCGGGCTACTTCTGTCGGGTGCGCGGTGAAGACCGGCATCACGCATATCTTCTCCAGCAGCGCCAGCGCCTGTTCGGCGGTGAAGCCGGCGGCACGCATGCGGCGCAACGTACCCCGCAATGAGCCCCGCTGCGGCGGTGCCTTTTCGTCCAGCTGAAAGGAGAGCCGGCGGCGCTTGCGATGGTTCGTCTCCGCAAGATTGATCAGCTCAAAGTAAAACGCGAAGGCGCGGCTGAGTTGCTTCGCCTCCGAGATATGCAGCGTGCTGATGAGCTTGAGCATCTGCTGCAGGCTGCTTGTGGCAAGCGCATGATTGCCCGCGGCATCGGCCTCGCGACGCGTGATCGCGGTGCGGCGCAGCTCCTCCACCATGGCATAGAGCGCATCGCCTGCCTGTTCGCGCAGTACATCGCCCAACAGAATGCCGAGCGAGCGCACGTCACGCCGCAGCGGAGCATCTTTTATCTCGCCGGTGCGGGCTTCGAGTTCGGCGAGCCGCTCCGGCCAGCCAACGGGCTTCCAAAGTGAGATCACGTGCGACTCCTGAATGCGAATACTGGCGATGCGATACAGACTGTGAATCGAGTGCTTCCATTATTGCAGCAACCGGCCCCGGCCGCCTAACCCGCGTGAATTATGAGAGCGTCTCCTGCTCTTCGAGCACCACGGCCATTTGCTCCCACTCGGCAAGCAGGGCCGCATGCCGCGCGCGGAGATCATCCAGCAGAGCGCTCTGGCGCTGGGTCTCCTCCGCGGAGACGAAGTTGCCCAGAGCGGCCTCCGTATGCGCAATCGACGACTCAAGCCGCGGAATCTCCTCCTCCACAAAGGCGTTGCGCTCGCGCATCTGCTTCAACCGGATGGGATTCAGCCGCTTTGCGCGACTCGCGGACTCCGCGCTCTCCGTCGGCGCATCGCTGGTGAGCGCGACGTTTGCTGTCTTTTCAGCGGACGCTGGCGCGGCCGCGCCCTGTTTGCGCCAGAGATAATCCTCGTAGTTGCCGGGGTAGACGTGGACATGGCCGCCTTCGACCTCAAAGACCTTGGTCGCGAGACCATCAATAAAGTAGCGATCGTGCGAGACGAAGACGACGGTGCCGGTAAAGTTTGCTATGGCTTCGAGCAGCACGTCCTTCGCCCGCAGGTCGAGATGGTTGGTCGGCTCGTCCAGCAGAAGGAAGTTCGCCGGGCTCACCAGCAGCCGTGCCAGAGCGTATCGGTTGCGTTCGCCGCCGGAGAGTACGCCGAGCTTCTTGAAGGCGTCGTCGCCGCTGAAGAGAAAGCAGCCGAGCAGCCCGCGCAGCTCCGCCTGCGGAATCTTCGGCGCGGAGGCGGTGATGTCGTCGAGCATCTTCGCTTCGCCGTTGAGCACCTTGTACTGGTCCTGCGCGAAGTAGTCCGGCAGCACGTTGTGGCCCAGCTTCACCGTGCCCGCGGTCGGCGGATCCAGGCCGGCGAGCAGGCGGATGAGCGTGGATTTACCCGCGCCGTTCGCACCGACCAGAGCGATGCGGTCGCCGCGCTCGATAGTGAAGTTCACGTTGCGCAGCACGCTTTTCTCACCGTAGCTCTTGTCCATGCCGGAGACTTCGATCACCGTACGCCCGGAGGCCGGCGGCTGCGGAAAGCTGAAGTGGATCGTCGACTCCTCTTCGGGAATCTCGATGCGCTCGATCTTCTCCAGCTCCTTGATGCGGCTCTGCACCTGCTTCGCCTTCGTCGCCTGTGCGCGAAAGCGATTGATGAAGGCCTCAAGATGCTCGATCTGCGAACGCTGATTCTTGTAAGCGGCTTCCAGCTGCGCGCGGCGCTCGTTCTTCTGCTGCAGATACTTTTCATACCCGCCGCTGTAGAAGTGAATGCGCTTGTTCCATATCTCGACGGTCTTGTTCACGGTCACATCAAGAAAGTAGCGGTCATGCGAGATGAGGATGAAGGCCTGCGGATAGCCGCGCAGATAATCCTCCAGCCAGTTGCGGGTCTCGAGATCAAGATGGTTCGTCGGCTCGTCCAGCAGCAGCAGGCTCGGCTTCTGCAGCAACAGCTTGGCGAGCGCGATGCGCATCTGCCAGCCGCCGGAGAACTCCTCCGTGCGGCGCGGCCAGTCTTCCTTGCCGAAGCCGAGGCCGCCGAGCACGGCACCCACCTGCGCATCCAGCGCATAGCCATCATGATGCCGCAGCAGTTCGTCGATCTGCGAGAAGCGGCGCGCGGCGACGGCATACTCCTCGCCATCGTGCGGAAGCTCTGCCAGCTGTGCGGAGAGCGTCTCCATCTCACGCTCCATCTCCTGCGTGGCGTGAAAGACGCTGAGACACTCTTCGAAGATGCTGCGGCCGCTCAGCGCGAGACCATCCTGCGGCAGATAGCCGAGCGTCATGCCCTTGGTGCGCTGCAGTGTGCCGTAGTCCAGATGCTCGAGGCCGGCGAGCACCTTCAGCAGCGTCGATTTACCCGTACCGTTGCCGCCGACGAGACCGGTGCGCTCCTCCGGCGTGATCAGCCAGTTTGCATCTTCAAATAATGTCTTGGGACCAAAGCGCTTTCCCGCGCCGGTGAGCTGCAGCATGCTTCTATTTTCTCATTCATGTGCTTGGGATCGCCCGCTTCCGCCGCCGCCGCAGTAAACTTGTCTGCATGGCGCGGAAAAAGGTTCTACTAAGTTGGAGCGGCGGCAAAGACAGCGCATGGGCGCTCCACCTTTTGCGGCAGGATGCATCGCTCGAAGTAGTGGCCCTGCTCACCACTATCAATGAAGTCTTTCGCCGCGTGGCCGTGCACGGCTTTCGCGAGGAGTTGCTGGATCGCCAGGCCGAGGCCACCGGACTGCCGCTCTGGAAGATCGATCTGCCGTTTCCCTGCACCAACGAGATATACGAGGTGAAGATGGCTGCGGCCTGCGCGCGCATGGTCACGGAGGGCATTGAGGCTGTCGCCTTCGGCGATCTCTTTCTCGAGGACATTCGCGCCTACCGCATCGCCAAACTCGCCGGCACGGGGCTGGAGCCGCTCTTTCCCGTGTGGGGCATTCCTACAGACGCGCTCGCGAAGCAGATGCTTGATGGCGGCCTGCGCGCGCGGCTTACAACGGTGGATCCACACCATCTTGATGCGAGCTTTGCTGGCCGCGAGTTCAACGCTGCTCTGCTTGCCGAGCTGCCCGCGAGCGTCGACCCCTGCGGCGAACGCGGCGAGTTCCACTCCTTCTGCTTCGCCGGCCCAATGTTCGCGCAGGAGATCCCCGTGGAGTACACGCACACCGTGCTGCGCGACGGCTTTGCCTACGCCGATCTTGTGCCGGCAACTCAATAAGCTGTGGCCCCGCACTCGCCCATCTTGGCGCAGAACAGTAAAATCGCCAGCATGAGCTTCAGCCGTCTTCAACGCACTCTCCCCGTTCTTGTTCTCTGTATGGCTTGCTCTATCGGCAGCGCCCATGCAAATGCGCAGATGCTGGCGCACCCCGGCTGGTCCGGCAATGGCATGGCGGCGGAACCGTGGTGGAAGCATGCCGTCATCTACGAGATCTTTCCCAGCAGCTTCCGCGATGCGGATGGCAACGGCAATCTGGAGGGCATCACCCAGCATCTTGACTACCTGCAGTCGCTGAACATCGATGCCATTACTCTTTCGCCCATCTATAGTGCATCGCCGGAAGGCTATACGACGGGCTATATGGAGATAGATCCACAGCTTGGCACGATGGATGACTTTGACACGCTGATGCGCGAGGCCGGACGCCGCAACATCCGCGTGTTGCTCGGCATGGATCTTGATCCCGCGTGCATTCAGGAAAAGGCTGCGCTGAGCAGTATCCACTTCTGGCTCAATCATGGCGTTGCCGGCTTTGAGGTCTATGCCAGCGCGGTAGATCCGGCGGAGATCCACCCGCTGCTGCACGATCTGCGCAAAGCGACCGACTCCGCCGTGGGGCAGCGCATGCTCGTGGGCGAAACCAGCGCCGCTACTGCCGCAGAGCTGGCAAAGATGTACGGGCACAACGATGAGCTGCAGCTTCCCTTTGACACGCAGTTCGCCGCCATCGACAAGCTGGATGTAACCGCATTCCGCATGCGCCTGACCGAGGCTGAGACCCAGTTGAATGGCAACCAGCCGCTGCTCTACTTCGACAACCCGGACAAGACGCGCAGCTGGGATCGCTTCAGCGAAGGCATGAGCAGCGCGCGGGATCGGGATTCGATCGCGCGCATTTTCGCCACGGTTCTGCTCACTACGCGTGCCGCCGCGCAGATCTACTATGGGCAGGAGATCGGCATGAGCGGCGGCGAACGCATGTCCATGCCATGGGACCGCAGGGCCAACGCCAGCAGCACAGCTACGAACGTCGCGGACGAGGAGAAGGATCCTGATTCACTGCTGAACTGGTATCGCAAGCTCATCGCCCTGCGCAGCAGCAACACGGCGCTGCGCAGCGGGAGCAACGTGATGCTGAACCATGACGCGCAGAATACGCTGGTCTGGATACGCAAACCGGCCAAGCCATCGCTCGATGATCCAGCCGTCGTGATCGCGTGCAACTTCTCCGCGCAGCCCGTCACGCTCTCACTCAACGCCGACATGAAGAGCAATGGCGTACGCGGCAGTTTTCTGCGCACCATCGTCCGCACCGATCATGGCATGGGGCCGATGGATCTGGACGCGCTACAGCTGCCGCCGTATGGGGTCTACATCGGCGAAGTGCGCTACTAGAACCAAGGTGGCTACCTGTTACGGTGGAAAACTATCGCCGGATACGCCATTTCAGCCAGAATCCCTCCGAAAGGCAAGTGGCATTCCCATCTGGATAATCCACTCAAACTACTGATTTTATTGTATTAATGGCAGTAAAACCGGTTTCGGCAGATCCGTCTGTGCACTGGCCGTGCCTACAACCCAAGTTGTAGACAACCCTGCCTTCGTGGGATTCAGTCAAAGTATTGTGAGTACTAAAGTTTATTCAGGAGTTACCCAATGTCCACCTTGCCCATGAACATCGCAGAGCAAAGCGCACCGCAGCGGCGCACCCCGAAGTCGATCAGCAACGCACGCCGCCAGGCTCGCATGCAGAAGCAGCTCGGAGTCGCGCTCTTTCGCGACAGCGCCTTTGAAGCTGTGCTGAAGTACGCTCTGGTGTGGATGGTGCTGATCGCCATGGTCGCGGGCTTTGCAGAGACCTATGCCTCGCACGACAAGTTCTATCTCTACAACCTCGACGTGCCGCGCAAGATTCTGTAACCCAGGTATTTAAACTACCCGTGACAAAAATTAGCTCGTCACACCTCTGGCGTTTCGCCGTCCGCGCAGGACCTAGAGTACGCGGCTGTGCTTGTAGCCTTCGCGCGTGAGCACGGCCAGCAACTCGTCCACCTGCTCGCGCCCGCGAGTCTCCATCGTGATATCGATCACCGTATCGCCCAGGTTCACGCCGTAGTAGGCGCGATTGTGCAGCGTGTCCACAATGTTGGCGCGATGCTCCGCGATGAGCCGCGTCAGGTCGGCGAGCGCGCCCGGCTTGTCCAATAGATGAATGCGCAGGCGGATCAGGCGGCCATCCTGCACCAGGCCGCGTTCGATGATGCGCGAAAGCAATGTGACATCGATATTGCCGCCGCAGACGAGCACGCCGGTGTGCGCGCCCTGCAGCGATGTCTTCTTCTGCAGCAGCGCGGCCAGGGCTGTGGCGCCTGCGCCTTCCGCAAGCGTCTTCTCGCGTTCCAAAAGAACAAGGATCGCGCTGGCGATCTCGTCTTCGTCCACGGTAATGATCTCATCGACATACTTTTCGACGAGCGGCAACGTCACGTCGCCCGCGCGGCGCACGGCGATACCGTCTGCGATGGTCGTCGCGGCATCAATAGTGACCGCATGATGCTTCGCCACGGCCGCCACCATCGACGGCAGCCGCGAAGTCTGTACGCCGACGATGCGAATCCTGGGATTGCTCTCCTTGATAGCGCAGGCGACACCGCCGATCAGGCCGCCGCCGCCGATCGGCACCACGACAGCCTCCAGCTGCGGAACCTGCTCCAGCATTTCAAGTCCGATGGTCCCCTGCCCGGCGATCACCTGCGGGTCGTCAAAGGGATGAATGAAGGTCATACTCTCAGCCGCGCAGATGCGCGTCGCCTCTTCGTAGGCGGCCTCATAGTTCGCGCCGTGCAGCACAACCTCTGCGCCAAAGTTCTTGGTCGCGGTGACCTTCACCAGCGGCGTGGCCAGCGGCATTACGATGACCGAGCGGATGCCGTGCCGGGTCGCATGATAGGCCACTCCCTGCGCGTGATTGCCTGCGCTGGCGGCGATGACGCCATGCTTCCTTTGGTCTTCTGACAGCTGGAGAATCTTGTTCAGAGCGCCACGCTCCTTGAAGGAGCCTGTCATCTGCAGGTTGTCCAGCTTGAGATAGACCTGCTGGCCCGTCTGCTCCGAAAGATGCTGCGAGTGGGCGCACGGCGAAAGGTAGATCGATTTGCGGATGCGCTCGCGCGCCTGCTGTACGTCGCGCAATGTGACTGTAGGTTGGCTGGCCATGTCTTAGTTGATGTTACCGGATGCCTTTCCTGTGTTCGTTGAGGCGGCCCGGAAGCGGTTCGCTTTGGCAAACTCCTCACGCAACTCCGGCGTCTTCAGGTTTTCGCGCAGATGCGCCAGACGCTGTTCGAGCGCAAGCAATGTGCCGGCGATCGGCTTGGTATTGCTCAGCGCGACATCACGCCACATGCTGTACGGGCTTGCGCCGAGGCGCGTCATCTCGCGCAGCGCGCGGCCGCCTATGGCACGCATATCTTCCGCATCGCCGAACTCATCTTCCAGCAGCGCACTCATCGCCGTGGACACCATCTGCGGCAGATGGCTGACCCAGGCGCAGAGAACGTCGTGCCGCTCCGCGTCGAGATCCATCGTACGGCTGCCGAATTTTTCTACGAGCGCACGCCACTCTTTTCCAATCGCGGTGGATTTACTCGAAGCCGGCGTGAAGAGCCACATCGCATCCTGAAAGAGCGCGGCCTCGCCCAGCGCCGCTCCACCGGACTCCTTGCCCGCCATCGGGTGGCCGGGCAGAAACGTTGCGCTGTCGCCGAAAAATATCTTCGCGGCTGCGTTCGTGATCTCAAGCTTGGTGCTGCCCGTGTCCGTCACAAGCTGCCCAGGCTTCATCACGGCGGCGAGTTTCGGCATCCAGTCCAGGATCGCGAAGACCGGCACGGCTAGCACCACCACATCGGAGTTTGCTGCTGATGCGAGCGTCTTCTCCTGGCCGCGCACGATCTCGCTCACCGCGCGCATCCCGAGTGCGGCATCTGCCTGCGCAGCGTCGGCATCGCAGCCGGTGATGACACCGGTGAATCCCGCACTACGCAGCGCGAGGCCCACCGATGTGCCGATGAGCCCCGTTCCGATGATG
>Ga0210398_10001496_pt1 | contig 24043 bp, 24 predicted proteins | sample IncBWC4OmetaG_FD_161047 | JGI IMG/M metagenome (GOLD analysis project Ga0210398, IMG submission 161047) | Forest soil microbial communities from Barre Woods Harvard Forest LTER site, Petersham, Massachusetts, United States - Inc-BW-C-4-O | ecosystem: Environmental > Terrestrial > Soil >...
TCCCTTCGGCCGGCTGAGTCCGCGCACGCGCGTGCCGCTGATCTCGCTGGTGTGGACCTGCCTGTGGGCGGGGCTGCTGGCCCTCTCCGGCACCTTCGACCAACTCACCAATATGGCGGTGATGTCGTATGCGCTGTTCTGGATTCCGGTCGTGCTGGCAGTCATCGTGCTGCGGCGCCGCCGGCCGGATGCGCCGCGTCCCTACCGTCTGCCGGGCTACCCCGTGGTGCCGATCGTGTTCGTGCTGGTGATGGTGTGGATCGTGGTCAGTGCGTTCATCGTGACGCCGAAGGAATCGATCGCCACACTGGTGCTGATCCTGCTCGGGCTGCCGCTCTACCCGCTGTTTCGCCGGCGTGCCGCCGCTCTCAACCTGACTCCAGCTCCCAGAGCGTGAGCGGCGCACCACGCCGCAGCCAGAACCCCAGTCCGAGTTCGCGAAATTGCCGCCCGAGAAGGCTGCGGTACCAGCGCGCGCTGCGCAGGTGTACGTCGGGATCGGTGCGGCTGCGGTCGCAGTTGTGCGTGAAGTCGTAACGGGTCAGCGCCGAGAAATACAACACTCCACGACACAGGCGCGCGAAGTTGGCGAGCGCGCGCCGCGCGGCGCGCTCGTCGAGGTACTGCAGCACGTCGTAGCAGATGACCAGATCGAACGGCGTGCGCACGCGCAGCTGCTCGATACGTCCGTGCGTCCAGCCATAGCGCTGGCACAGGTAGGCACTGCTCTCGAGCCCGCAATAGCTCGCACGCGGCAGCAAGCGCAGTAACGCGCTGCGCAACAGCCCGGTGCCGCAGCCGGCCTCGAGGATGCGCCGCACCGGCAGGTCGGCATGGCGCGTGAACGCGGCGATCAGCGCGGCGCGCGCCTGCATCTCGTTGCGCGTCACCACTGCAGTGCGCTGATCGAAATAATAACGTCGGTAGTAGTCGCGGCCGAAGGGCCCTGGGGCGGAGGCTTTCATGGGCTGAGGATACGCGCGCGCAGCCCGGCGTAGGTGCTGTTCAAGCAGCGCTCGCCGCAGGCCGCCGACTGCCGGCGTGCGCTGCATGTGGCGCGAAGCGCTGCGCAGGCGCTGCAATTCCTCGGCAACGGCGCCGCATGCGCGGCGCGCGCGCTGCGCGCGCATGTGCCCCGTTCGCGATCAGCGGCGTCGCGGGCCACGCCGTGATCAGCGTCACAGCCCAGTGCGATGCAGTGTCGCCAAGTGAAAACATCTTGCTCGGAGCGAGCCCGCGGCGAGTTCTTCGGCAGTGCAGCACTGACGGGCGTTGCAGCCGGCGGGGCTGAATGGCTGCTGAACAAGTTGTAATCCAACAGCAGCGCGGAACCATTTAACACTTCTGGCATCGCGCACTTCATAACGTATTTCTGCTGTGTATGCTGCCGGCTGCTTTCGCGCGTTGATGGCTAACATGGTCCGGCAGCAGCGCGCGGACAACAGGAGGAGTTCGATGAAATTCACTTCGGCAAAGATCGCGATCGCAGGCGTGGTGCTCGCAGTGGCACTGACCGGCTGCGTGGTCACTGCCCGGCCAGTGGTTCCTGCGGTGGGTGTTGGTATCGTCTATTCGGCACCCCCGCCGCCGCCGGCTGAGGTCGTGGTGGGCGTTGCCCCTTCCCCGGGATTCTTCTGGGTCGGTGGCAACTACGGGTGGGAAGGCGGCCGCTATGTATGGCACGGCGGTCGCTGGATGGCGCCGCGCCCCGGCTACCGCTGGGTGCCGCACCATTGGGTTGAGGGCGGCGGTGGCTGGCACCCCGAGCCCGGCCACTGGGTTCGCGCCTAACGGCTGATCCTCGCTAGGCGACCCGCACCGGCTGACCGGACACGGCGGCCGGGTGCGGGTCGCTGGCGATTTGCACTCCCTGCACCCGCGCTGCACACTGCGGCGCGCACAGGCAGCAGCGGGGTGGATTCGATGCGCGGGACCTGGCTGACGGGCGTCGCGTTCGTACTGGTGTTGGTTGGCGGCCGCGCGCCCGATGCGGCGCAGAGTGGCGCTGCGACTGCCCTCTTTACTCTCAGCAGCAGCAACTTCACCGCCAGCGGCGCACTCGCCGCGGCGCAGGTTTATCGCGGCCTCGGCTGCAGCGGCGGCAACCTTTCACCCGCGCTCACCTGGAGTGGCGCACCCGCCGGTACCCAGAGTTTTGCCATCCTGGTGCACGATCCGGACGCGCCGACCGCCGGCGGCTGGTGGCACTGGATCGTCTACAACCTGCCCGCCGCGACGACCTCTCTCCCCGCCGGTGCGGGCGATCCCCAAAAGAATCTGCTGCCCACCGGCAGCGTTCAGGGACGTACCGACTTCGGCAGCGCCGGTTACGGCGGCCCCTGTCCGCCGCCGGGCGCGCCGCACCACTATCACTTCCGCATCTATGCGCTGAAGGTGGCGAGACTCGACGTGCCGGACAATTCCGCCGCGGCGCTGGTCGCCTCCAAGGTGCGCGCGCAATCGCTCGGCGAGGCCGAACTCGTGGGTCTCTATGGCCGCTAGGGGTGCGCGCGAGCGGCGACCGGCACTGTGGCCCTATCTGGTTATGCCGCTCGTCGTGCTGTTGGTGTTCTACGCGCTATTCCGCGTGCACCAGCGGCCAGGCCCCGAGCCGAGTGCTGCGCCAGCTGCTGAAGACCACGGGACGTCCGCGGAGCCGTGAGGCAGCCCTTGAGGGCGGACTCAGGCGCGCGGGGTCGGGCGGCCAGCGTCGCGCCTTGCGCAGGCCAGCACGAGCAGACACGCGCAGCCGGCGCGCAGGCTCCACAGCGAAGCAGGCAGCGGCACGGTTTCGGTCTCGACGTTGAACGAGTCGTACGGACAGCCGTCGGCGAGTTGCGGCACAGCAGCGTAGCCACATGCATTGACGCTCTCTGGTAGTCATGTGAGCGGCGAGTGCGTCAGCTCCCCACCTCGTGCTGACGTAACCCCATGATTCGATGGGATGCCTGCCGGGCCGGGGCCGGCGGACCCAATGTAGTAGGATAGCGACCCTTTTTTCGACCCGCCGTCTGGCGTAGCCATGGGCACATCCGGAAGGAAGCCATACCAGCGTTCCCAGCCGCACGCGCGCGGCACTGCGCGCAGACGCAGAACCGCGCCTGCGCGTGTACCCAAAGTGGGCTTCGTGAGTCTCGGCTGCCCGAAGGCCCTGGTGGATTCCGAGCGCATCCTGACCCAGCTGCGCGCCGAAGGTTACGAGGTGGCGCCGACGTACGCGGCCGCCGACCTGGTAGTCGTCAACACCTGTGGCTTCATTGACGCGGCGGTCGATGAGTCGCTGGATGCGATCGGTGAAGCGCTCGAGCAGAACGGCCGCGTGATCGTGACGGGTTGTCTGGGAGCGCGTCCGGAGCGGATCCTCGCGCGCCATCCGCGCGTGCTCAAGGTCACAGGCCCGCACGCCTACGAGGAAGTCGTGAGCGCGGTGCATGCGCACCTGCCGCCCCAGCACGATCCGCGTTTCGATCTGCTGCCGCCGCAGGGCGTGCGTCTGACGCCGCGCCACTATGCGTATCTCAAGATCGCCGAAGGCTGCAACAACAAGTGCAGCTTCTGCATCATTCCGGCGATGCGCGGTCGGCTCGCCAGCCGCCCGATCGAGGATGTGCTGCGCGAGGCCGAACGGCTGGTGGGCGCCGGAGTCAAGGAGCTGCTGGTCATCTCACAGGACACCAGTGCCTATGGCGCCGACCGCCGCTATGCAGGCGGCACCTGGCACGAGCGCGAATATCGGACGAGCTTTCTCGATCTGGCGCGCGGACTGTCCGAGCTCGATGCCTGGGTGCGGCTGCACTACGTCTATCCCTACCCGCACGTGGATCAGGTGCTGCCGCTCATGGCGCAGGACCGGGTGCTGCCCTACCTCGACGTACCCTTCCAGCACGGCAGTCCGACGGTACTGAAACGCATGCGGCGGCCGGCACACGCCGAGGACACGCTCGCACGCATCGACGCCTGGCGGCGCGTCTGTCCCGCTCTCACCCTGCGCAGTACCTTCATCGTCGGCTTCCCGGGTGAAACCGAGGCCGAATTCACCGAGTTGCTGCAGTGGCTGGACGCGGCTCAGCTCGACCGCGTCGGCTGTTTCAAGTACTCACCCGTCGAGGGCGCAGCCGCCAACGCGCTTGCCGATCACATTGCCCCTGAGGTGCAGGAGGAGCGCTACGCCCGCTTCATGGAGCGCGCGGCCGCCATCAGCGCGCGCCGGCTCGCCGCCCGCGTGGGAGCGCGCATGCGTGTGCTGGTCGATGAGGTCAAGGAGGGTGCAGCGCTTGCGCGCAGCGCGGCGGAGGCACCGCAGATCGATGGCGTGATACGGATCGAACACGTGCCCGCGCGGCTGCGCGCGGGTGACTGGGCCGAGATCGAGGTGGTCGGCGCGGACGCCTACGATCTCGCCGGCCGCCTCGTCAGTGACGAGACGGCCGGCGCCCGTTGACGGTCCTCAGCTCGAGCTCATACCGAGGGATTGCATGATCTGCGTGGCCTGATCCTTCACGCCCTGCAGCTTGCTCATCGCCGTAGTGAAGTCACCCGAAGTGGCAGCGCTCGAGGCATCGCTCCACGCCGATTTCATCGAAGCCAGTCCCGACTGCGCGGCGGCCAGGCTGTCCTTGGTCACGCCTTTCGGCAGGTGATGGGATTTGGACAGGATGTCCACCCGACTCTGGATCGCGTCGACCATCTTCGGAACGTCGGTACTGGCCGATGCCCAGGCGTCCTTGGCTTTGGCAAGTGCGGCTTCCGCGTCCGCCTGCTTCGCCGCCGCGGCATCCTTGAGACCGCCGATCGAGGTCATGAGCGCGGGAGCGCCGTCGAGGACGGCCTTGTAGTCACCCTTGCCCAGGCTGTCCTTGAGCCCCGCCAGCTGTGTCTCGACGGCCTGTAACTGGTCCGGAACATACTTCTGCGCCGCGTCGCGAACCGCGCTGAGCGCTGATTCTGCGCCGGCGATCGCCTGCTCGGCCGGGGCCTTCTGGTTGGCGCAGGCGACGATGAGCATGGCCGCCAGCAGCGCCGACAGCCAGAGGGATAATTTCTTCATTTTCGACTTCCTCGCTTTCAGATATTGACGAACGGTCAGGGAATGCGCAGCTTCTGGCCCACCTGAAGCTTGTTCGGATCGCTCAGGATGTCGCGGTTGGCCTGGAAAATCTGCGGGTAGAGTGAGGCATCGCCGTAGTACTTCTGGGCGATCTTCGACAGCGTATCGCCCGATTGCACGACGTGCGTCTGCGTGTAGGGATTGTTGGCCGCCGCAGGGTTCGCCGGGGTCTTGTCATCCGCCATGGGGTGTCCTCCGGGTCATTTTGGGATGCATGCCATGTTCGGATCCGAGTGCATCGGGCTGCGAGTCGCGCGCCGTGTTTTTTGCTGTTGGCGTGCCACCGGGAGCCGCGGGGACCGGACCGCGTCTGCTTAAGTGAAATCAAAGGGTAACATGAAGTCCGTAGGCGCGACATTAAGCCAAGGTAACTTCCAACTCCGCTGAGGTCCGCGCCCCAATCCGGGCGGCTCCCAGACACAAGCTGAGCAATATTCAGCTGCCACCGCCCCGCGGCGTCACGCACCGGTCGCGCACGGCGTCATCGACGCTGGAGTAGTCCAGCGCCCCGGCGGGCAGTTGCGCCAGCCCGGCGCGGGCGAGTGCCTCGCGCGCCCGATCCTTGAGGCGCGCAACGCGCAGCTGACCACCACGCTGGGTGAGCCATCCGCAGAACTCGCTCAGGGTTTCCAGCGCGGTACTGTCCAGATCGGGCGACTCCTCGAGGCTCAGCACGACCAGCTTTACCGCCGGCTGCGCCATCACGCGCTCACGCAGCTGCGTCAGCAGCGGCTCGGCGTTGGCAAAGAACAGCGGTTCCTCCGGTCGGACGATCAGCATGCCGGGCACCGTCAGCGCGTCAGGGAAGCGCTCGAGGCTCACATAATCGTGTGCCCCCACCCGGCCGAGAACCGAGAGCCGTGGACTGGCGAGCTCGCGCAGCAGCATCACGATGCTGAAAGCGATCGCGGCCAAGAGTCCGTTCAGCACGCCGAAAAACATCACCGCCAACACCGCGGCAGCTGCGACCAGACGGTCGCGCTGCCAGCGCACGTAGTTGCCAAATACGCCGAGACGCAGCGACTTGCTGACGGCGTGGATCACAATCGCGGCCAGCACCGGCTCGGGTATCCGCTCGATCCAGCGCAGGAATAACAGCACCAGCAGCAACACTACGGCGGCGGCGCACAGGCCGGCGAAGCGCGACTGCGCACCGGCCGCCTCGTTGGCGGAGGAACCCGAGTAGCCGGCTCCCACCGGCGTGCCCTGGAAGAGCCCTGAAAGGACGTTGGCGATGCCGAGCGCGAGCAGGTCGCGGTTCGGTTGCACGCCCTCGTCGTGCTTGAGCGCGAAGGTACGGATCGAGCCGTAGGATTCCGCGTACAGAATGAACATGAGCGCGACAGAGAACTCGGCCAGCGGCAGCCAGCGCGAGGCCTCCGGCCGCACAAACTGCGGCGCCGCGAGCGCCAGGTGAATCGGACCGGTGAGCGCCACGCCGTGGGCGGCGAGCGCAGGCGCGGCCGCGATGCTGGCGATAATCACCACCAGTGCGCCCGGTAGGCGCGGAATGCGCTCCAGCAGGAAAAGTCCGGCCAGCGCGGCGAGCCCGCAGTACAAGCTCGGCAGATGCCAGGCGGCGAGGTTGCGCGACAGCTCGCCGAGGAGCGGGAAGAAGCTGCTGCTCTGCGCGTGCCAGTGCACCAGTGTGGGCCACTGCTTCACTGCAATGACCAGCGCCAGCCCGAAAGCGTAGCCGCGCAGCACCGGCCGGGCGATCAGGTTCGACATCGTGCCGAGTCGCAGCGAGCCGCACAGCGCGAACGCCAGCCCGGTGCCGACCACGAGCAGCGAGGCGAGCGCCACCCGCTCAGCAATCGTGTTCGCATCCAGGGCCAGCATGGCCGAGGCGAGCACCGCCGCCGAGGACGACGTGGCCGTGACGATGGCAAAGCGGCTGCGGCCGATCAGCCCGTAGCACAGGAGGCCGGCGAACAGTGCGATCACGCCGGCCTGCGGCGGCAAGGTGGCAACGCCTGAGTACGCCACGGCTTCAGGCAGCAGCAGACCGGCGATGGAAAGACCGGCCAGCACATCCGGTGCCAGCGTGGCTTTTGTCATTTGACTGACATAGTAGCTTAATGTCAGCGCGGCTCACGTTCGCGACCCGCTGCCTTAACCCTGCCGGACTGTCACGCGCTCTTCACCTTCCGAATGCCAGCAGCTGCACCCTCCCCGATAGTTGGCATCGGCTGGCATGAGCCAGAACGTCCTGAGCAAGATTCCGGCCTCCGTGTGCGCGGGTGCCGCGCTTGCCGGGCTCGTACTGATCGGTCGCATCGGCGCGCTTCCCCGAGCGCATGCAAAGTGGCGCGCTCTTCGGCGGCGACGCCCTGACACTGGGCGGAAGCGCGGCGACCCTCGCGGACAAGACCTGGCTGCGCTGGAAAAAACTCTCGCCGGTCAGCGCGATATTCCTCGGAGCGCTGCTCGTGGGTGGCCAGCGCCTTCTGGCATCCGGTGGCGCGCACGGTTAGCGCGTGCCGCTGCCCGCCGTCTTACTCGACGGTGACACTCTTCGCCAGATTGCGCGGCTGATCCACGTCCGTGCCCTTGAGGATCGCCACGTGATAGGCGAGCAGCTGGAGCGGAATGCTGTAGACGACCGGAGCCTGCGTGTAGGTCACGTGGCGCGGCATCTCGATGACGGTGACACCGTCACTGGAACGGATGCCCGCTTCCGGGTCGGCGAACACGATCAGCTCGCCGCCGCGCGCGCGCACCTCCATCAGGTTCGCTTTCAGCTTCTCGAGCAGATCGTTGTTGGGAGCCACCGTCACCACCGGCATGTTGGCGTCGACCAATGCCAGCGGACCGTGCTTGAGCTCGCCGGCCGGATAGCCTTCGGCGTGCAGGTAGGAGATTTCCTTGAGCTTGAGCGCCCCTTCGAGAGCGATCGGATAGAGCGCACCGCGGCCGAGAAACAGGGCGTGGTCCTTGTCGGCGAAGCGCTTGGCCAGCTCGCGCACGATCGGGTCCAGCACCAGGGTCTTCTCCACCAGCGCCGGCAGCTCGATCAGGCGTCCCACCAGATTGCGCTCGCGCTCAGCATCAGCGCCGTGACACTTGGCGAGTGCCGTGACCAGCATACCGAGCGCCGTCAGCTGCGTGGTGAACGCCTTGGTGGACGCCACGCCGATCTCAGGCCCCGCGCGCGTCAGCATCACCAACTGTGACTCGCGCACCAGTGAGCTTTCCGGAACGTTGCAGATCGCGAGTGTCGACAGGTAGCCGGACTGTCGCGCCAGACGCAGCGCCGCCAGCGTATCGGCGGTCTCGCCCGATTGTGAAATGGTCACGAACAGCGAGTTCGGCGGCACCAAGGGACTGCGGTAGCGATATTCGCTGGCAATATCCACCGCACAGGGGAGCTTGCAGATCTGCTCGATGAAATAGCGCGCGACGCAGGCGGCATGGAAACTGGTACCACAGGCGACGATGTGCACGTTCTCGGTGCGCTGGAAGGTGGCAGTGGCCGCCGGACCGAAAGCCGCCTCGAGCAACCGGCCGTTGGCCACGCGCTCCTGCAGGGTGTCTGCGATCGCGCGTGGCTGCTCGTGGATCTCCTTCAGCATGAAATGCTGATAGGGACCGCGCTCGGCGGCGCTCGCCGAGAGCTCACTCTCCACCACCGCGCGCTCGACGCTGTTGCCCTGCCGATCGATGATGCGCACGCTGCTGCGGCGCACCTCGGCAACGTCGCCTTCTTCCAGGAAAATGAATCGCTGCGTCACCGGCAGCAGTGCCGCGACGTCAGAGGCGACGAAATTGCTGTCAGCGCCGATGCCGATCACGATCGGGCAACCCTCGCGTGCCAGGATCAGGCGGTCGGGATCGTGCTCACTCACCACGAGCAGTGCATAGGCTCCCGCAAGTTCCGCCACGGTGGCGCGCACCGCCTTGAACAGATCCTTGAGCGTCTGCAGGTGGAAGTGAACCCGGTGGGCGATCACCTCGGTATCGGTTTCGGAAGTGAACTGGTAACCGAGGCGCTCGAGCTCGCTACGCAGCGCCTCGTAGTTCTCGATGATGCCGTTGTGGACGATCGCCAGGCCGTCGCGCGAGATGTGCGGGTGGGCGTTGCGCTCACTCGGCACGCCGTGCGTCGCCCAGCGGGTGTGGGCGATGCCGATCTTGCCGCTGGTGGGGGTCTGTTCGAGTGCCTCATCGAGCACCCGGACCTTGCCCACCGTGCGCAGCCGCGTGAGATGCTTTGAGCCGTTCAGTACCGCGAGGCCGGCGGAGTCGTAGCCCCGGTACTCGAGTCGCCGCAGGCCCTCCATCAGGATGGGGACCACGTTGTGTTCCGAGACAGCTCCGACGATTCCGCACATGGCCTCTTGCCTCCTGTCGAGCCGGCCGTCCTGGGCCGAGCCCTACGAGCCCAATAGTTTGCCTGAATTCGGCGGAAGCTGCTGATTTAACAGTAAAACCGGCGAGGATCTAGCGGCGCACAGAGGCCCATGACCGGCGCAAAAGCCTGAGTGCCAGGGGGATGGAGTCGAGGGGGACCAGCTGGATGCGCTGGATCTTCGTGAACGGCTCGGCTCGGCCATGCGCGCCCACATCCCCTGTTCAGTTCCACATTGTGGTCGACACAGACGGTCGAGACGCTCCCAAAAAACCGGATCGAGTCCAAGGGTGTGGGCAGCAGCATGAGTGCGTCGGAACAGGAGCGAGCCGAATGGCCGCGGTTTCATCGGAAGCGCAGTTCACGGTAGCGGCACAGTGCGACAGAGACGTGTCAGGCAGGGTGCGAATTATTTACCGGGTTTGCGTGGTCGCTGCCAGTCAGCGACCGTGACCTGGCGCGCGCGTGCAATGGTGAGCTTACCGGCGGGCACCGAGTGGGTGACGGTCGAGCCGGCGGCGATGGTGGCGCCGGCACCGACGCTGATGGGCGCCACCAGCACGCTGTTGGAGCCGGTGTGCACGTCGTCGCCGAGGCTGCTGTGGTGTTTGGCGGCGCCGTCGTAGTTGGCGACGATGGTGCCGGCGCCGATGTTGACCCGCCGGCCGAGCTGCGCATCGCCGACGTAGGCGAGGTGGTTGGCTTTGGAGTCCGCCCCCAACTGAGAGTTTTTCACCTCGACGAAGTTGCCGATGTGCACGCCCTGGGCGAGCGTGGCGGCCGGGCGCAAGCGCGCAAACGGTCCGATGATGCAGTGGGGACCGATCTGCGCTCCCTCGAGCACGCAGTGGGCCAGCACCTGCGTGTCGGCACCGATCTCGCAGTCGCGGATCACGCAGCCGGCGCCGATGCGCACGCGGTCGCCAAGCGTCACGTGGCCTGCAAATACCGCGTTGACGTCGACGAACACATCGCTGCCATGAGTGAGGCTGCCGCGCACATCGACCCGCGCGGGGTCGGCCAGCGTCACCCCGGCCAGCAGCAGTTCGCGATTGCGCCGCAACCGGCACACGTGCTCGAGCTCGGCGAGCTGGGCGCGATCGTTCACCCCCTGGACCTCGGCCGCATCGGCTGCGATGAGCGCGCGCACCGCGCCGCCGTCCCGGACCGCCATGGCGATAACGTCGGTCAGGTAATACTCGCCCTGGGCGTTGTTGGCCTGCAGCCGTTCGAGGTAGCGGCGCAGTAGCCGCGCGGGGCAGCTCAGTACGCCGGTATTGCATTCGCGCAGCGCGAGCTCTCGGGCGCTGGCATCTTTCTGTTCGACGATCCGCCGGACCAGGCCACGCGCGCGCACGACCCGGCCGTAACCGCTCGGATCGGACAGCACCACCGTCAGCAGGCTGAGGGCGCGCGGGCCACCCAGGGCCAACAGCGCGGCGAGCGTTGTCGGGGTAATGAGTGGCACGTCGCCGTACAGCACCAGCACCTGGTGCCCATCGGGAATGCGCCCGATCACCTGCTGAACCGCATGCCCGGTACCGAGCCGCTCGCTCTGCTCGGTCCACTCGACCGGCGCGCCTGCGAGCGCTGCGCGCACCTGTTCGCCGCCGTGGCCGTAGACCACGTGGATGTCCGCCGGCTGCAGGCTGCGGGCGCTGTCGATGACATGCGCGAGCAGCGGCCGACCGGCGAGCAGCTGCAGCACCTTGGGCAGCCCCGACTTCATGCGCTTGCCTTCGCCGGCCGCCAGAATGACGACCGACAGCGGCATGAGTGTTGCAGCCGCCGGGCCGCGTTTCTTCAGGCTTGCGGGGCGTTTGCGCATGGGCCGATTGTACTCAGCGCCGCACCGTGTAGCCGTGGGGGTCGCCCTTGGCGTCCGGCAGCTCGGCGAGCTTCTTCTGCATCAGCGGGCCGACGAACAGCTGCGGGTTGGAATGCAGCTGGTGTTCCTCGGTCTCGCGCCGGGCGATCAGCTCGGCGGCCTTGTGGAAGGCAGCTTCGAGCGAACTGCTGCCCGGGAGCGCGTCCTTGAGAAATGCCTCGCCGAACCAGGTGAGCTCGCGGTCATCGTCGCAGCCGAAGGAGCTGTGCGCCGCATCGGCGGCGGTGATGACGGCGGAGCTGTCGCTCTTCAGTTCGTCCAGAAACACGCCGGCATAGCAGGCGGACACGACCACCACGCGGTAGCGGATCGCGGAGGCATCGAGCGCAGCGCGCAGCTCCGCCGGCGCGAGCTGCGCGAGCGGCAGCGAGCCATTCTCGACCTCGAGCCCGTCTTCCGAGCCGTGTGAGGTGAGAAACAGCACCAGCACGTCCTCCTGCGGGTTCATGCGCGCCGCGAGCACCTTGAGCGTCTGGTTGAGCCCGGCCACGCTCGCGAGCGGGAAAGCATCCCGGTCCTGATCATCATTAATAAGGAGTATGGAGCGATCGAGTGAGCCAAAACGCGCGCCAAAGGCTTCGCTGGCGAACTGCGCCTCGCGCCTGAACACCCCGGGGTCGCCGTCACCAGCAAAGCCGACGAAGTACACCGCCGGTTTGCCGGGCTCGGACGGACGCACGCGTGCCACCGCGGCGGCGATCCGCGCCGGCTGGTCATAGAACAGAGACTCCGTCGCACTGTCGTCATCGCTGTCCTGGGTCTGCGCGCTCTCGTCCGCCACCCACAGGCGGGTGTCGAGGTTGAGAAGCTGAAATATCCAGGGTGAGGCCAGCACCAGCGCCAGCGCGATGAGCGTGGGTGCACGTCGCAGCGGTCCGTAGGCGGCGCCGAGCACGCGCAGCGCGAGTGCACACAGGTAGATCACGCCCAGCACCGTGAGCAGCAGTGGACGCGAATTCAGCGCGCTGACATCGAGCGTCAGCCAGAACAGCGTCAGTACGAACGGGGCTACCGACAGTGCCGGCACCAGCAGCGCACGCGTGTTGGTGGCGCGGCTCTGCAGGCGCGCGGTGAGCGCACAGGCTGCCAGTCCGAGCAGCAGGTAACAGGCCCAGCCGAACAGGCCATCGAGCGCCAGCGGCGCGTGCACCTCGGCGTGCACGAAATCGAGCAACGCCCATACGACCAGATTGACGGCGAGCAGCGCCACGATCTGATCGAAGCTGTCGACGAACTGCGGTGGCCAGCGCCGCCGCAGGCACAGAAGTGCCAGGCCACCTTTGAGGTTGCGGGCGAGGCCCGCGAACAGGCCGGGCGGTGCCGGGGGAGCCGCCGTGGGCGTGTCCGAGCGATCCGCTAGCGGGTCCAGTGGTCAGCCCCGGACTTTGCGCAGCCGCTCGATCATTTTCAGCTGGGCGATCTGGCGTGCGAGCTCCGCCTGCGCTTCCGCGATGGTCAGGCGATCGCCTTTCTCACGCAGCGCGGCCTCGGCGCGCTCCTTGGCAGCGAGCGCCGCCGCCTCGTCCAGATCCTTGGCGCGCACGGCCGTGTCGGCCAGCACGGTGACCTTGTTCGGCTGCACTTCGAGCACGCCGCCGCCGACGAAAAACTGGTGCTGTTCGCCGTCCGGGGCCTGCACGCGCACCTCGCCCGGCTTGAGCAGCGTCAGCAGCGGGGCGTGGCGCGGATAGATGCCGAGGTCACCTTCGGAGCCCGCCGCATACACCACCGCGGCAGGTCCGGAGAACAGCTCGCCCTCCGCGCTTACGATGTCGACCAGAATGGTGTGCGTGTCCGCCATGACTTACTGCAGCGTCTTCGCCTTGGCGACCGCTTCTTCGATGGAGCCAACCATGTAGAACGCCTGTTCCGGCAGCGCGTCGAACTCGCCGCTGATGATGCCCTTGAACCCGCGGATCGTGTCCTTCAGCGGCACGATCTTGCCGTCCTGGCCGGTGAATACCTTGGCGACGTTGAACGGCTGTGAAAGGAAGCGCTGCACCTTGCGCGCGCGGTACACGGTGAGCTTGTCCTCTTCCGACAGCTCGTCCATGCCCAAGATGGCGATGATGTCCTGCAGCTCCTTGTAGCGTTGCAGCACGGCCTGCACGCCGCGGGCGGTGTTGTAGTGCTCCTCACCCACGACCAGCGGATCGAGCTGGCGGCTGGTGGAGTCGAGCGGATCGACCGCCGGGTAGATGCCGAGGGAGGCAATCTGGCGCGACAGCACCACGGTCGCATCGAGGTGCGCGAACGTGGTCGCGGGCGAGGGATCGGTGAGGTCGTCCGCGGGGACGTACACCGCCTGAATGGAAGTGATCGAGCCCTTCTTGGTGGAGGTGATGCGCTCCTGCAGCACGCCCATCTCCTCGGCGAGCGTCGGCTGGTAACCGACCGCCGAGGGCATGCGCCCGAGCAGCGCCGAGACCTCGGTGCCGGCGAGCGTATAGCGGTAGATGTTGTCGACGAAGAACAGCACGTCACGCCCCTTGCCGCCGCTGTCGGGGCGTACCTCGTCGCGGAAGTACTCGGCCATGGTCACCCCGGTGAGCGCCACGCGCAGGCGGTTGCCCGGCGGCTCGTTCATCTGACCGTAGACCATCGCCACCTTCGAGTTGGACAGATCGTCCTTGTCGATGACGTTCGACTCGATCATCTCATGATAGAAGTCGTTGCCCTCACGGGTACGCTCGCCGACGCCGGCGAATACCGACAGGCCGCTGTACTGTTTGGCGATGTTGTTGATCAGCTCGAGCATGTTGACCGTCTTGCCGACACCGGCACCGCCGAACAGGCCGACCTTGCCGCCCTTGGCGAACGGCACCAGCAGGTCGATGACCTTGATGCCGGTCACCAGCAGGTCCTGGCTGCCCGCCTGCTCGTCGAACGGCGGCGGCGCGCGATGGATCGGCAGATATTCCGTGGCCTTCACCGGTCCCTGGTTGTCCTGCGGATGGCCGAGGACGTCCATGATACGCCCGAGCGTGCCCTTGCCGACCGGCACCGAGATCGGCGCACCGGTCGCCTGCACGGCCAGCCCGCGCTTCAGGCCCTCGGACGAGCCCATGGCGATCGTGCGCACCACGCCGTCGCCGAGCTGCTGCTGCACCTCGAGGGTCAGATCGACGTCCTTAAGCTTCAGCGCTTCGTACACCCGCGGGATCGACTCGCGCGGAAACTCGACGTCGATGACGGCGCCGATGATCTGAGTGATGTGTCCCTCGCCAGCAGTGGCCATAGTTTCGTTCCTCAAACCGCAGCGGCACCGCCGACGATCTCCGAAAGCTCTTTCGTGATCGCCGCCTGGCGGGCCTTGTTGTAGATCAATTGCAATTCGCTAATCAGCTCACCGGCGTTGTCGGACGCCGCCTTCATCGCGACCATGCGCGCCGCCTGCTCGGAGGCGACCGTCTCGACCGCACCGCGATACACCTGCGACTCGATGTAGCGCATCAGCAGCTGGTCCAGCACCGAAGCCGCATCTGGCTCGTAGATGTAATCCCAGTGCTCCTGCAGCCCCTCGGTGTCGAGCGCCTCGAGCGGCAGCAGCTGCTGGGCCACCGCCTGCTGGGTCATGGTGTTGATGAATTGGGCGTTCACCAGCAACAGCCGATCAAGCTTGCCTTCACGGTAGGCGTCCAGCATGACCTTGACCGCGCCGATCAGGTCCTTGATGCGCGGCCGGTCGCCGAGCCCCGCGACGTTCGCCAGGATCGGCACCGCCAGACGGCGAAAGAACGTCAACCCCTTGGTGCCGATGATGCACAGGCTCACCTGCGCGCCCTTGTCCTGCCACTCACGCAGCAATAGCAGCACCTGCTTGAAGACGTTGGCGTTCAGCGCGCCGGCGAGTCCCCGGTCGGTGGAGATGACGATGATACCGACGCCCTTGACCTCGCGTTCCTGCAGGAACGGATGGCGGTAGTCCGGGTTGGCTTGCGTCAGGTGACCGAGCACGTTGCGCATCTTCTGCGCGTACGGGCGCGATGCCCGCATGCGTTCCTGCGCCCGCCGGATCTTACTCGTGGCCACCATCTGCATCGCCTTGGTGATCTTCTGAGTGTTTTTGACACTCGCGATCTTGGCGCGGATTTCCTTGGTGCCAGGCATGGCTTCAGTAGCTGCCGGTCGCGACGAAGTCGTCGATGCACTTCTTGAGCGCCGCCTCGTTCTCCTTGGAGAGCTTGGGTTGCGCGTTGATGCCATCGAGCATCGATTTGTAATTGCTGTGCGCGAACGCCTGCAGCGCCGCTTCGTAGGCGGTGACCTTGTTGAGCTGCACCTTGTCCATGTAACCGTTGTTGACCGCGTAGATCGACAGCGCCATCTCCGCCACCGACATCGGTGCGTACTGCTTTTGTTTCATCACCTCGGTGACCCGCTGGCCGCGCTCGAGCTGCTTGCGGGTCGCCTCATCCAGATCGGAAGCGAACTGCGAGAACGCCGCCAGCTCGCGATACTGCGCCAGCGACAGACGGATGCCACCACCCAGCTTTTTGATGATCTCGGTCTGCGCCGCGCCACCGACGCGCGACACCGAGATGCCGGCATTCATGGCCGGGCGGATGCCGGCGTTGAACAGGTCGGTCTCGAGGAAGATCTGCCCGTCGGTGATCGAGATCACGTTGGTCGGCACGAACGCGGTGACGTCGCCCGCCTGCGTCTCGATGATCGGCAGCCCGGTGAGCGAGCCGGTCTTACCCTTCACCCGCCCCTGGCTGACCTTCTCGACGTATTCCTCGTTGACGCGCGCACTGCGTTCCAGCAGGCGCGAGTGCAGATAGAACACGTCCCCGGGGAAGGCTTCGCGGCCGGGTGGGCGGCGCAGCAGCAGGGAGATCTGCCGGTAGGCGACCGCCTGCTTGGACAGGTCGTCATAGATAATGAGTGCGTCTTCGCCGTTATCCATGAAGTACTCGCCCATGGTCACGCCCGAGTAGGGGGCGATGTACTGCATGGCGGCGGGCGTGGAGGCGGAGGCCGCCACCACCACCGTGTGCCCGAGCGCACCGTGCTCCTCGAGCTTGCGCACGACGTTGGCGATGGTCGACTGCTTCTGGCCGATTGCCACGTAGATGCACTTAATGCCGGAAGACTTCTGATTGATGATCGTATCGATCGCGAGCGCAGTTTTGCCGGTCTGACGGTCGCCGATGATGAGCTCGCGCTGGCCGCGGCCGATCGGCACCATCGAATCGACTGCCTTGTAGCCGGTCTGCACCGGCTGGCTCACCGACTTGCGGTAGATGACGCCGGGCGCCACCCGCTCGATCGGCGCCGTGCGCGTGGCCTTGATCGGGCCCTTGCCGTCGATCGGGGCACCGAGCGCATCCACCACGCGCCCGAGGAGCTCCGGTCCGACCGGCACTTCGAGAATGCGGTTGGTGGTCTTGACGGTGTCGCCTTCCGTCAGGTGCTTGTACTCACCGAGCACCACAGCGCCGACGGAATCGCGCTCGAGGTTGAGCGCGAGGCCAAAGGTGTTACCGGGAAACTCCAGCATCTCGCCGTAGCGGGCATCGGCCAGTCCGTGGATGCGGGTGATACCGTCGGTGACCGAAACGATGGTACCGACGTTGCGCGCCTCGGTGACGGACTTGAAGCCTTCGATCCGTTGCTTGATCAGGTCGCTGATTTCGGTTGCCTTGATGGCCATATGCATTCTCTCTAACGACAATTCGGAGTGCGTTACGCAGTCAGTTCGTAGGCGATGCGATCGAGGCGCGTGCGCAGCGAGCCGTCGATAACCATGTCACCGGAGCGCAGTATCGCCCCGCCGATGAGCGTCGGGTCGACTTCGCAGTGCAGCCGCACCTCACGCTTGAGACGCTTTTGCAGGGCGGCAGCGATCTTCTGCCGCTGCGCATCGTTGAGCTCCGCGGCCGAGGTCACGGTGACGTCGGCCACGCCCTCGACCTCGTCCTTGAAGGTGTCGAACAGCGCGGCGATCTCCGGCAGGTAACTCAGGCGGTGATTCTCGGACAGCGTGCGGATGAAGTTGCCGCCTTGCTCGCCAAGCTTTGCTCCCGCGACATCGATGACGAACTGCGCCAGCTGTTGCGCAGTCACCCGCGGATTGTCGAGCAGCTCCTCGACGCGCGCATCCTTCACGACCTGCGCACCGGTACGCAGCGCCTCGGACCACAACTGCAGCGACTGGCGCATGCGCGCCTCTTCGAACGCGGCTCGCGCGTAGGGCCGGGCGATGGTGATGCGGTCCGCCATCGTCTCAGATCTGTGCTGCGAGCTGGTCGAGCAGGGCTGCGTGGGTGCGAGCGTCGATCTCGCGGCCCAGCAGTTTGGAGGCGGCGCCGACGGCGATGCCAGCGACCTCCTTGCGCAGGCTCTCCTTGGCGCGCGTCGTGTCGAGCTCGATCTGCTCGTGCGCTGAGGCGACGATGCGCGCGCCCTCGTCCTGGGCACTGCCCTTGGCCTCTTCCACCAGCTCAGTGGCCCGGTGCTGCGCGTGGTCGATGATCTGATTGGCGCGTTCGCGTGCTTCGCGCACGATGGCATCGGCTTTGGTGCGTGCCTCGGCGAGCTCCTGCTCTCCCTTCTCGGCGTCCGCAAGCCCTTGCGCGATCCGGCGCTGCCGCTCCTGCATGTTGGCCAGGATGGTCGGCCAAATCCACTTCATGGTCGCCCACACCAGCAAGGCGAAGACGACCATCTGCACAATGAGCGTGAGATTGATGTTCACGGAGCCCTCTCCTGTCTGCGAGCCGTCGCGGTCTCAGCGATCAGTGCGCGGCCTGCAGTGCACCCAGGAACGGGTTCGCGAAGGTGAAGAACAGCGCGAAACCGATGCCGATCATGGCGACCGCGTCCAGAAGACCAGCGACGAGGAACATCTGCACGCGTAGCACCGGCAGCAGTTCCGGCTGGCGCGCCGAGCCTTCAATGAAGCGGCCGCCGAGAATGCCGAATCCGATGGCGGTGCCAAGCGCTCCCATACCGAAGATGATGCCGACGGCCAACACGGTCATGGCCTGGATGTGTGCAATGCTTTCCATTCAAATCTCCTCGAGACAAACCAATGACTGACTGCGTTAACCTGTTGAAACCCTAGTGATGCTCGCTGGCCATCGACAGATAGACCACGGTGAGCACGGCGAAAATGAAGGCCTGGATGGTGATGATCAGGATGTGAAAGCCGGTCCAGATCACGCCGAGAATGAACTGGCCTATGATTCCCAGCCAGCCACCGACGGTCAGCAGACTGTGGACCCCGTGCGAGAGCGTTAGCACCGCGATCAGCAGAAAGATCATCTCGCCCGCGTACAGGTTGCCGTACAGACGCAGCGCCAGCGATACCGGACGCGCGAGGAAGGTGACCGACTCCAGAACGAAGTTGATCGGCACCAGCAGCGCCTGCACGAAGATGTTCTTGGCGCGGAACGGCTGCAGAGTCAGCTCGCCGATGAAGCCGCCGATGCCCTTCATCTTCAGGCTGTAGAAAATGATGAGCAGGAACACGGTCAGCGACAGCCCGAAGGTCGCGTTGAGATCCGTGCTCGGCACGATCTTCAGGTGCTCGAAGCCCACCCCACGTGCGGCCGCCGGAAACAGGTCGACCGGCACCAAATCCATGAAGTTGAAGAGGAACACCCAGCAGAAGATGGTGAGTCCCAGCGGCGCGATGAGGCGGCTGGTGCCCTGGAAAGTATCACGGACCTGCTCGTCAACTTTCTCGATGATCCACTCGATGACGCTCTGGAAGGTGGTCGGCACCCCGGGGGTGGATTTGCGCGCGACCCACCAGAAAACACCGAAAAACACCAGCCCCAGCACGATCGAGAAGAACACCGTGTCGTAGTTGATGACCGAGAAGTCGACGATTCCCTGCGGCTTCTTGTTCGAAAAGAATGACTGATGGTGAAGAATGTAGTCCGTCGCGCTACCGCCACCCTCAGCTGCCATCAGTTTCATCAGTTCGCTCATCACTCAGCCACCACCGCCACGCGCGCCACCGACGGAGGGCAGTGCGCTCAACAACGCGATCCAGTACACCAGGAAGGTCGCGGCGAACGCGGCGAACAGCGCCAGCGGGGCCACCGTCATGACCTTCAGCACCAACACGAACAGCACCACCACGACTGCGAGCTTTACGGCCTCGCCGACGTAGAACACGCTCAGTGCGCGCTCGGCGCTCGCACCCGCCGCGCCCCCAAACACGAGGCCCGCCATGGCGAGACTCCCGATCGTGGCAATTCCGCCGCCGGCGAGAGCCGAGACCGCAGCAAGGCGACCGCTCAGGCGCCAGGCACACAGTCCCGCGATCACGGTCACGGCCGCCTGACCCAGCACGACGCCGAAGGCCAGCCGCCGCGCGTGGGGCAGATCGATCACCGACACCTTCTATATAGGTCCTGTTCGGGGGCCCAAAAGAGCCGCTTTGCTTGCACCGTGACAGGGCACGAGTGGCTTAGCATTCTTCGGCCGCTCAGTAACTTAGCTACAACGGCCAAAAAGCCGCGGGATTATAGAGACCGCCTGCGCGTGAGTCCACAGCGCGCCCCGTACAGCACCCCGGCAGATTTGACATTTTTGTGTTCGCGCAAGGGGCGACCTGCAGCCCTGTGCCCGCGCTCGCGGGCGTTGGCATCGCCAGCCCGCTCAGCGCGCCGTCGGCGCGTGAATCTGCGCAGCCTCTCTAACCTGACCGGATCCCTACTGGATGTGCGCCAGGATGCCGTCGAGTTCGTCGAGGGTGTTGTAGCTGACGACAAGTTTGCCCTTGCCGCCCGCGCCCTGCTGTATCGCCACGCGCGCGCCGAGCTTATCGGCCAGTTCCCGCTCGAGGCGCGAGACATTCGGATCGCGCTCGGCGGCCCCGTCGCCTGAACCCGCCGCCGGCGGCGACTGCAGCCGCCGCACCAGCGCTTCGGTCTCGCGCACCGACAGGCCCTTCTTCGCCACCAGCATGCCCACCTCGGTCTGCTGGCGGCGCTGCGTCAGCGCCAACAGTGCGCGCCCGTGCCCCATCTCGAGCGCGCGTTTCTCCAGCAGCTCACACACTTCCGGGGAGAGCTCGAGCAGACGCAGCAGGTTGCTGACACCGGCGCGCGAGCGGCCGACGGCCTCAGCCGCCTGGACGTGAGTCAGGCCGAACTCGCTGATGAGACGCTGCAGCGAGCGCGCCTCTTCCAGCGGGTTCAAGTTCTCGCGCTGGATGTTCTCAATCAGCGCGACAGCAATCGCCGCCTCATCGGGAATATGGCGGATGACCGCGGGAATCTCCCCGAGGCCGGCCATCTGCGCGGCGCGCCAGCGGCGCTCGCCGGCGACGATCTCATAGCGCTGTCCCTGGCCGTTGCCGCCGTCCACCGGGCGCACCACGATCGGCTGAACCACGCCCTGCACCTTGATGGAGTCGGCGAGCTCAGCCAGGGTGTCGGGGTGCATGTCGACGCGCGGCTGGTAACGGCCGCGCTGCAGCACATCTAGCGGCAGCTTGGTGAGCTCATCACCGCGTGGTGGCGCGGCGGGTAGCGGACTCACCGGGGCAGCGGCCTGACGCGCACCCAGAAGATCAGCGAGGCCGCGCCCGAGAGTCGGTTTTCGTTGCATCATCCGGTCCTGTCCTCACCGTGCGGCCGCGCTTCATCCGGCGCACCGGAGGGCAGCTCGCCATCGTTATCTTCGTGATCGGCCGCGCCGCCGAGCGCTTCGGGCTCGGCTGGCAGCGCGCTGACCGCCGGGTAATCGTGCGCACCGTTGGACTCGCCAGCAGCCGCTGGGGCGGCGTGTTCGCTGGTGGCGGCCGCCTTCAGCGGCTCGGCAGTGGGCGGCTCGGCCGTGGCGACTTCGGCTGCAGGCTCGGAGCCCGCTGCCGGGGATGTCGCCGCGGGCGCAGAGTGTTCCGGGACGGGCGTCGGCTCGTGCCGGGGCGCCGCCTCGGGGGTAGCCGGGGCGGTTCCCGCCACCGCTGGGCGCGTGAGCCCGCTGGCAATCTCCTCGCGCCGGATCATCTCGCCCGCCAGTGCGAGGTAGGCGAGCGCACCGCGCGATTCCTTGTCGTGAAATAGCGCCGGCTTGCCGAACGAAGGCGCCTCGGCGAGCCGCACGTTGCGCGGAATGACGGTGCGGAACACGCGATCACCGAAGTGCGTGATCAGCTGCGCGCTCACCTCGTTGGAGAGGTTGTTGCGCGGGTCGAACATGGTGCGCAGCACTCCCTCGACCGTGAGGCCGGGATTGGCCGCGTCACGGATCTGCTCGAGAGTGGACAACAGCGCCGTGAGTCCCTCGAGCGCGTAGTACTCGCACTGCATGGTGATCAGCACGCTGTTGGCCGCCACCAGCGCGTTCACGGTCAGCATGGTGAGCGCCGGCGGACAGTCGATCAGGATGACGTCGAAATCATCGCGCTTGGGCTGCAGCGCGTGGCGCAGCTTGGTCTCGCGGCCGATCGGCAGCGTCAGCAGGCGCACCTCGGCGGCGGTCAGATCCTGATTGGCGGGCAAAAGCGCAAAGCCGCTTTCGAGGGTAACCAGCGCACTCGCCAGATCGCATTCCCCGAGCAGTACCTCGCAGGCGCTGCGCGTGAGCTGCGCCTTGTCGACGCCGCAGCCCATGGTGGCGTTGCCCTGCGGATCGAGATCGATCAGCAGTACGCGGCGGCGCGTGGCGGCCAGCGAGGCGGCGAGATTTACCGCCGTGGTGGTCTTGCCGACGCCGCCTTTCTGGTTCGCGATGGCAATGACGCGCTTCATGCCGACAGTGTACTGCACTGTCGCGCCCGCGCCGCGAGTGGCGTGGTTGAGGCCCTGTTTCAGGCCACCAGCTGCTGCGCCCTGTGCCCCAGGCGCTCGCGCGCCATGTCGTCCGCGACCGCATTGGTGGTGCGGTTCTCGCGCCGGGCGCGCTCGAAAATCTCGGTCAGGCGCAGCGGAATGCGCTCGATATCGGCCAGCACCTGCGCCTCGCTCCCGCCCTGGTACTCGCGCGACACGCTGATGATGCCGCCGGCATTGATGACATAGTCCGGCGCGTACAGGATCCCCATGGTCGAGAGCGCTGTCCCGTCCTGGCCCTGCGCCAGCTGATTATTGGCCGCCCCGGCAATGACGCGCGCACGCAGCCGCGGCGACGACTGGCTGTTGAGCACCGCGCCCAGCGCGCAGGGGGAAAGCACGTCGACGTCGGCCGCCATGATCTCCTCGACCGCAAGCGGCTGGGCCGCAAATTCCTCGCACACGCGCTGCACCGCTGCGGGCCTGACGTCGGCAACCGACAGCCGCGCGCCGTCGGCAGCGAGCAGAGCGCACAGGTGATAGCCCACCCCGCCTACGCCCTGCACGGCCACGGAGACGTCGCTGAGGTCGGCGCGGCCGAGGCGGAACTTCACTGCCGCGCGGATGCCGAGGTACACCCCGAGGGCGGTCTTGGGACCGGGATCGCCACCGGCTGCACCGGGGGCTGCGCCCAGCCCGGCGACGAAGCGCGTGGCGCGGGCGACGTTCGCCATGTCGGCGGTGGTGGTGCCGACGTCCTCGGCGGTGATATAGCGGCCGCCGAGTGAATCGACCATGCGGCCGAAGGCCTGGAACAGCTCGGGCGTCTTGGCCTTGCGCGAGTCACCGATGATGACCGCCTTGCCGCCACCGAGCTCGAGGTTCGCCATCGCGTTTTTGTAGCTCATGCCGCGCGACAGGCGCAGCACGTCGCTGACGGCCTCCTGCGTGCTGACGTAGGGCCACATACGACAACCGCCTGCGGCGGGACCTCGGGCGGTGGAGTGGATCGCGATGATGGCGCGCAGGCCGGTCGCAACGTCGTTGCCGAAGACGACGAGCTCGTGGCCGTCGAACTCGCGCATGTCGAAGATTTCCATGGCGAAAAGCGCTCCTCGCGCGCGGCGGACCTGATTGAGGATGGCATAAGGCTACGCGCGCCGGTGTGCACGGATCGTCACAAAAGTTGCTTCACTCGATGATTTATTGAAATATTCATATCACCATTACGGCATTACATGAGATGAATATTGCACCCTCCTGAGCTGGATCGTGCCGACCTGCGAATCCTGGAGCTGCTGCAGGGCGAGGGCCAGCTGTCGGCTGCCGAGGCCGCCGAGCGGCTGGACATGACCGCCTCCACCTGCTGGCGCCGCATCACGCGCCTGGAGGAGCTCGGCGTGATCAGAAAGCGCGTGGCACTGCTCGACCGCGAGAAGCTCGGGCTCGCGGTCACGGTGTTCTCGCACGTCAAAGTCGTCGCGCACGGGCGCGATGCACTGCTGCGCTTCGAGCAGGCGGTGCGCGCGCACCCCGAGATCCTCGAGTGCTACACGCTGATGGGCGAGACCGACTTCCTGCTGCGTATCGCCTGCCGCGACATCAAGGCTTACGAGGCGTTCTTCCTCGACCACCTGTCGCGCTTTCCGGGCGTGCAGTCGGTCAACTCCTCGATCGCCCTCGCGGTGATCAAGGAAACCACCGCGCTGCCACTGCATCCGGCCTGAGTGCTAGGCGCGCGCCAGCGCAATGACACAGCGCTCGGCTTGCAGTCCCGGCACCTGCAGGCTCCGGCTGCCGGTGACGCGCCAGCGCGGCGGCAACGCGGCGAGTTCGGCGGCGGGCCACTTGCCCTTCATGGCGAGCACCCGCGTCTGCGGCGTGCACAGAGGTGCCACCGTGACGAGCAGCTTCGGCAGCGCTGCGAAGGCGCGCGCCACCACGGAGTCGAAAGTGGGCTT
>Ga0210398_10001497_pt1 | contig 24038 bp, 21 predicted proteins | sample IncBWC4OmetaG_FD_161047 | JGI IMG/M metagenome (GOLD analysis project Ga0210398, IMG submission 161047) | Forest soil microbial communities from Barre Woods Harvard Forest LTER site, Petersham, Massachusetts, United States - Inc-BW-C-4-O | ecosystem: Environmental > Terrestrial > Soil >...
ATCGGCGGCGACCTCGACGCGGGCATGGTTCGGGCCGACGACCGACGAGACGATGGCCTCGACCTGGCTGCGCAGGCGCTTCTCGAACGCGGCCTGCCGCTCGTCGGTAGAGACGTCGCCGCCGTTGGGATCGTTGCCGGCGCCGTCGGCCAGGAGCTGCCCGCGCTCGTCGACGACCGATACCCGCTCCGGCCGCAGCCCGTTGACGGCGCCGGCGACGAGGTGGCGGATGGCGCGGACCTGATGCTGCTCCAGCGTGCCGCGGACCTTGAGCACGATGGACGCGGTGGCCTCGACCTTGTCGCGCGCGAACAGCGGGCGGTCGGGCATCACCAGATGCACGCGGGCGTCCTGGACGCGATCGAGCGAGCGGATGGTGCGGGCGAGCTCGCCCTCGAGCGCGCGCACGTTATTGATGTTCTGCACGAAGCTCGTGGTGCCGAGCACCTCCGACTTGTCGAAAATCTCGTAGCCGACGCCGCCGCCCTTGGGCAGGCCGCTTTCGGCGAAACTCATGCGCAGCCGGGCGACTCTGTCCTTCGGCACCAGCACGATGTTGCCGTCGTTGCGCAGCTCGTAGGGCACGGCCTGGCGGTCGAGCTCCTTCACGATGGCCGCGGAATCCTCGTAGGCGAGATCGGTGAACAGCGGCGTCATCTGCGGCGTCGTCACCCGCATGATGAGGAAGACGAAGAAGCCGATCAGCGCGATGGTGACGGCGCCCATGGCCGCGATGCGCGAGGCGCCCAGCGTTTTGACGAACTCGACCAGACCTTGCACCGAGCTTCACCCCTTGGCCCCGGCGACGCCACGCGCCGCACTGGGCAAGATTTGCCCGGTGGATGGTTAGCACCCGGTTAATAAGGGCCTGCTCGCGTGCAATTACCCGAGCACTGTGACCTTGCCGCGCGAGCCAATCGCATCGCGATCGTCCACCGCGGCGCAAAAATGCGAAAGCCGGCCAATGCGGCCGGCTGTTCGGAGATTGGCAGGACCGATTAAGCGCGCGTTACTGGCGGTACTGCTGGATGCGCGTGGTGCGCAGGCCGGCGAGGCCATGCTGGTCGATCGAATATTGCCAGGACAGGAATTCCTCGACCGTGAGCGTATAACGGCTGCACGCCTCTTCGAGCGAAAGCAGTCCGCCGCGAACGGCTGCAACCACTTCCGCCTTGCGGCGGATGACCCAACGCTTGGTTCCCGGTGCGGGAAGATCCGCGATCGTCAGGGGGGAACCGTCCGGCCCGATGACATACTTGACCCTCGGGCGATGAGGTTCGGTCATATCAACTCTCACGTACTCGACAACACCACAAGCGGTGACACTACGCATGGCGGCTTAAAATTTACCTAAGCGACCCGCACAATTGGCCGCAAATTGCCGGCGATCGCCGCGCCGGGAACGCTGTTCCGCCGTTCCGGCGCATAAAGATGTTGTTAAGACGGCGCATCGATCCGCGGCCCGGCAGGTGCGGCCTACGAATTGTCAGTGCAGCAACTGCGCCAGACTGTTGCTGCTGGCGCTGTTGATCGATTGGATCGCGGTGATCGGGTAGGTCTGTCCACCGACCGTGACCTGCAGCGGGTTCTGACTGACATTGACCGAGCTGATGGTGCCTTTCACCTGCGTGGTGACGGTGACCGGCTGGCCGGTGGCGCCGACGGCATTGATCGACAGGGTGTAGTTGCCATCCGGCCAGGTGACGCCGTTATTGCCCTGGCCGTTCCAGGTATAGGTCTGGCTGCCGGCGGTGAGCGACGTGGTCCCGGTGTAGGCGACCTGTCCGGTCGAGCTGGTGATGGTGACGGCGCCGGTGGCCGGCGCGGGCGAGGAGAAACCCCACGTCGCCGGACTGCCGGTCGCTTTCGAGAGAGACGCGGTGTTGCTGTTGATGGTGACATTGGCGCCGACCAGTTGCAGCGCCTGCAAGGACGCCGAAGTCTGCTGCATCGAGATCAACGTTTGCAGGTTCGAATTCATGTTGACCTGCTGCTCGACGGAAGCGAACTCGACCAGCTGCTGGGTGAACTGATTGGTATCGAGCGGACTGAGCGGGTCCTGGTTCTGCAACTGCGTGGTCAGCAGCGTCAGGAAGGTGTTGAAATTGCCGGCGAGCTGTTGCGAGCCGATGGCACCGGCGGCTTGCGCGGTGCTGGTGTTCGACGTCGATGTCGTCGGCGTTGCGTTGGTCGTTGTCATGATCCGTCCCCAAAATAACCGTTGCTGTTCACACGCGAATATCGACGCCGCTGCCGAGGCCGGCGCGGGAATAGATTTGCGTCGCCTGGATGGCCGGCGCCTCGGCGTCGGGAATGACGAGTTGCGCCGCGCTCGGCTGCGCGCCATTGCCGCTGCCGCCGTTCTGGCCGGTGAAGGATTGGTCGCGCAGGGTGAATTGCAGGCCGTTATCGGCGGTTTTCAGTCCGGCCTGTTCCAGCGCACGTTCGAGCTGCGGCTGCTGGCTCTGTAAGAGTTGCAGCGTATCGGCGCGGTCCACCGTGACATGGGACGTCACCTGGCCGTCGCGGTCGACGTCGAGACGGACATCGATGCGGCCGAGCTCGGGAGGATCGAGCCGGATATCGAATTGGCTGGAGCCGGCCTGGGCGCGCGAGGCGATGGCGACGGCAAGGCCGGCAATGGGAACGGTCGCCGCCGCGGCGGTGCCGGGCGCTGCCAAAGTTGCGGCGGGCGCGGCCTGGTTTGCGACAATGCCGAAATTCGGCAGGCCTTCGGTGGCCGCCTTTGCCGCGTTCCACCCGCTCTGCGTGGCCGGCGATCCGCCGGTTTCGGATGCCGGCGTTGCCGCAAGCGCGTCGATGCGCGTCGTTGAGCTCCTGCCGCCTTGCGCCGTTATGATGGTGTCGTTGTCGGCGCGCGCCTGCCCCTGCGGCGTCGCGTTGCCGGCTTGGCCGTCTGTCGCATCGGCCGGTGAGCCTGCGTCGGCGGCATTTGCGGCCGGCGCGCTGCTGCCGGCCGACGACGAGGGTTTGCCTGACGCGGTCGCTTTGGCGCCTTGCGCCGGCGCAGCCACCTTGACAGTAGGTGTCGTGACCTTGGCGTCTTGTGCCGGTGCGGCCGCTTTGGTGTCTTGCCCCGCGGCAGAAATCTTGACGTCTTGCGTCGCCGGCACGTTGTTGAAGTCCGGTGCAGCCGAAGCATTACCGGCATCCGACGTCGTCAGGTCGCTGGCGTTCTGGCTCGATGCGACAGCATGAGCGTCCACGATCGGCAGCGCCGATTTCGCACTGGCTGTGACCGGACCGCCGCTCGCCGTGTTTGGCGCCGCCGCAGCGCTTGCCGCCGGCGGCGTATCGATGACCGTATTGGTGATGACGGCCGCTGCAACCGGCTGGGCCTGGACGTTGGTCGCAACTGCCGCGGCCGCGGCGGCGGCGCCGGCACCGGTCTCGTTGCCGCTGTCGTCCTGGTTGTCCGGTGCGGTTTTTGTCGTCGCATCCGGCGTAGCGGCATTGGCCGCTGCGGCAGTGACGGTGGTCGTGGCTGCCCCGGCAAAAACGTCGAGTGCCGTGCCGGCTTGGTCGGTCGGCGCATTCGAGATCGCGCTTGGCTCGACCGTTGCGTTTGAGCTTGCGACGGGAGTTGCCGCGGGATTGGCGTTTTTCGTCGCATCCGCGGATGCCTGCGCGCCGGACGGGGCGCTCTGGGCTGCGCCGGCCGTGCCGTTGTTGCGACGGGAGGCGAATTTCACCGCGAGTGGATTGGCCGTCACCGCCCTGGCCGTGCGTGGGGCGGCCGGTTGCGGCGTCGGATGCGTATTCGTGGTGTCCGGCGCGGCTGCGGCGGCGTCAAGCAGGGCCGCAAACGGGCTGCCACTGTGGTCTTGGGCGTTGTCTTGGCTCGCCGCCGTCGTTTGCGGCCATGGCGAAGACGCAACTGCGGGCGTGGCATTGACGTTCGACGCTGTACTCGACACTGCGGGACCTCTGCGATCTTAAGCGCAGTGACCTGCTTGCAACCCGCGGGCCAGCCCGATGCATAGGGGAATGCAAGGGAATTCAAAGGTTTAAGGGGAGGGGACGGCGGCCAAGCACGGCAGCCCTTGCGCCCGCTCGGCAAATTTTGCCGCTTCCCCCCGTCGCGCACACCCGCGAAAACGCCCGTGCCATGGCGGAGCCGCAGCCCGGCGCTTATAGTAATGACTGGCAAAAAGGAGCGCGGCCCGATCGCCATGCATAACAGTCTCGATATCGAGGGGCGGCCGGCCGACACCCGCGTAGTGGTCGCCATGTCGGGCGGCGTCGATTCCTCGGTCACGGCGGCGCTGTTGGCGGAAGCCGGCTTCGACGTGGTCGGCATCACGCTTCAGCTCTACGATCATGGCGCCGCGACCCACCGCAAGGGCGCCTGCTGCGCCGGCCGCGACATCCATGATGCCCGCGCCGTCGCCGCGCGGCTCAACATTCCGCATTACGTGCTCGACTACGAAGGCCGCTTCAAGGAAGCGGTGATCGACCGCTTCGCCGCGAGCTATGTGGCCGGCGAGACGCCGGTGCCGTGCGTGGAATGCAATCAGTCGATCAAATTCCGCGACCTGCTCGAGACCGCGCGCGAGCTCGGCGCCAAGGTGCTGGCGACCGGCCATTACGTCGCCTCTCGCGCCCTGCCCGGCGGCGGCCGCGCGCTTTATCGCGCCCGCGAAGCCGAGCGTGATCAGAGTTATTTTCTGTTCGGCACCACGCGGGCGCAGCTCGATCACTTGCGCTTTCCGCTCGGCGACCGCACCAAGGCGGAGACGCGCGAGTTGGCGCGGCGTTTCGGTTTGTCGGTTGCCGACAAGCAGGACAGCCAGGACATCTGCTTCGTGCCGACCGGGCACTACGCCGAAGTGATCGAGCGGCTGCGGCCCGGCGCCGCCGGGCCCGGCGACATCGTCGATCTCGACGGCCGCGTGCTCGGTCATCACGACGGCATCATCCATTTCACCGTCGGCCAGCGCCGCGGGCTCGGCGTCGCCGCGGGCTCGCCGCTTTACGTGGTGCGGCTCGATGCCGGCTCGCGCCGCGTCGTGGTCGGCCCGCGCGAAGCGCTGCGCACCAGCCGCATTCGGCTGCGCGACATCAATTGGCTCGGCGACGGCAGCATCGACCAGGCCCTGGGGCGCGAGGTGTTCGTCAAAGTGCGCTCGACCCGGGTGCCGCAACCGGCTTGGCTGCGCGCCGGCCCGGGCGGCGGTATCGACGTCGAGTTGATCGGCAGCGAAGACGGCGTGTCGCCCGGCCAGGCCTGCGCGTTCTACGACACCGCCGCGGGCCAGGCCCGCGTGCTCGGCGGCGGCATGATCGCCAGCACGGTCGCGGCTGCGAAGACCCAAAGCGCCGCCGTCGCCATGGCCGCCGCGCGTTAATGGCGGCTGAGCTCGACAAGGCCACGGTCGCCAAGGCCTATGCGCGCTGGGCGCCGGTCTACGATCTCGTGTTCGGTTCGGTGTTCGACCGCGGCCGCAAGGCCTCGATCGCTGCGGTCGAGCGTATCGGCGGCCGCATCCTCGAGGTCGGTGTCGGCACCGGGCTGTCGCTGCCCGAATATGCCTGGACCAACCGTCTCATCGGCGTCGATTTTTCGGCGCCGATGCTGCGCAAGGCTTTAGAGCGCGTCAGGGAGCACCGCCTGACCAATGTCGAGGGGCTCGCGGTCATGGACGCGCAGCACTTGGGTTTTCAGGACGGCGCCTTCGACGTGGTCGTCGCGCAATACGTCATCACCGCGGTGTCGCACCCGGAAGCGGTGCTCGACGAGTTCGTCCGCGTGCTCAAGCCCGGCGGCGAGATCGTGCTGGTCAACCACCTCGGCGCCGAGGCCGGCCTGCGCGCGGTGTTCGAGCAATGCTTCGCGCCGCTGGCGCGCCGGCTCGGCTGGCGGCCGGAATTCCGCTGGGAGCGCCTGGCGCAATGGGCCGCGCGCCACGGCGGCGTCGAGGTCATCGAGCGCCGCCCGATGCCGCCGCTCGGGCATTTCTCGCTGATCCGCTTCGGCCGCCTCGGCGGGCTTGCCTGATTTCGTGGGTTTCAGTTGATGCAGCGTCCGACGTCGCCGCCGGCGACCGCGCTGTCGAATTCGCCGGGAGCCGCCGACCGGCCGTCGTACATGATGCCGAGTTGATTGCCGATGCCGAAATCGGCCGCGCCGCGGCGGCGTTCGTTGAGCATGCGCGCGATATTCCATTCGTCGTGTGAGCCGTAACTGAACGAGACCGACGCGCGCAGCGCGTAATAATCGCGGAACGTCCTTTTGCTGACCTGGTTTTTCTTGACGGCATCCTGCAGCTGCGGATCGTGCGCCAGCCTGTCGTCGAAATAGGCGTCGATCTTTTCCATGTCGGCAGTACCGTCGAGCGCGAAGAAACGCCTGAAGGCGGCGGGGCCGATGAAATAATAGAAATCGAAATCCTCGCCGAGGCCGTTGCGGCCCTCGAGAATCTTGGTCCACATATACATGTAGTCGGCGCCGGAGGCCCCTTGCAGATTACCCTCGGCTCCCGGATTCAAAATCCAGACAGAGTGCTGGCCGAACCGCTTCTCGATGGCGTCCTTGGTCCGGCTTGCCACGTCGGAGTTGACGCCGAAGTAGCTGCCGCCCACCGTCGACAGCGGCACGCTCATATAGCCGATCGCCTTGCCTTGCGCTTTTTGGTCGGCGATCAGCTGTCGCACCCGTGCGATGTTGGCGTTGATCGGCGTCAGTTGGTCCTTGTTGACGCAGTAACACAGGCCGATGACGGAGCATTCCGTCACCATCACCGTCTCCGCCGCCGCGGGCCGCGACAGCAAGCCGACGAGACATGCGGCCAGGATTGCGGCGGCCTTAGCTTGCGTGGGAATTTTCCTGGATCTTGCCATCATATGCTCTCCCAAATTAGCGCCGTCAACGAAACGGCCGCTTAAGGGCATTGTGCCGTCGGCTGCAGCGCCTCGTTCAAGACTCGCGCCAGCCGCAGCCCGGCGAGCGCCAGCTGCCGGTCGACGATCGGTATCGCGTCTTTGTAATATTCCTCGTCGATCACGTGGTCCGGCCGAAAATTGTAAGCGACGATCTGCGCCGCCTTGTGCGCATCCTGTGCCCAGTCGACCGGATCGCCGGCCTGCAGCGCGGCGACGTCCTTGCCGGGAAGCCAGTTGGTTTCGAGCAAGCGGACATACTCGCCCCAATCGTACACTTTGCGCATGATGAGATCGGTATCCCAAACCTTGTGCAGGTTGCTGTCCTGGGTATGGTTGGTCTTGTCGATGAATGTCACAAGGACGAGGTTGCCGCCTTGGTCGCTGGACGCGGTGTCGGGATTGATTGCCGTGGTGTCGTGCAGCGGTTGATGAATGTCACCGACGAAGTGCACGACGAATTTCAGCGCCATGGCGCGTTCGGCAACCGGCTTGGTGCAGTCGGCAAGCGTGATTCGAAAGCGTGCCAGCGCATTGACGATGCAGTCGCCGTATTGCGGATCGAGCTTGCAGTCGGCGGCGGCGTTGTAGAAATCGCGGTCATAGGGAATGTCGACGAAATGCCAGTCTTTTGTTTCGTCGTGCTTGTCGGCGCGATAATCGTCGGCCCAGCTGGCGACCGACGACAGCGAGAATTGCGCCGACTTGAGCGCCGGCAGTTCGCTGCCCAACAGGTCGTTGATCTTGTGGTTGACCGGGGCGCTGACGCGGCGCTGGGCGATCTCGGCGACGATCGAGTGACCTTCCTGGCCCCACGGCAAAGCCGGTCCGGCGGAAAGCAACGCCAAGAACGCCGCGAGCCAAACGCTTCTCACCAAAATCCCCCGCCAACACAAACCCTTGCACCATGCCATCTTGGCTCGAAAACCGGGAAACTACAACCCAGTGCCGCGCGACCGACCCTGGCGGGCACCGCCCCTCGCCCACGCCCAGCCCGGCCCGCCGCGTCCGGTTCACAAGTTGAAAGCAGCGCTGTTTCGATATACCTAAGCCCCGGAACGGCCTGCGGCCCAAACCGGGACGGCCGGCCGCACCCTCCCGGACGCTAGGCATGAGCCAGGACCTCCCGGCGGCTTGTCCCAGCCTCTGATTTTTCGGCGGCGGAGTAGCTCAGTTGGTTAGAGCAGCGGAATCATAATCCGTGTGTCGGCGGTTCAAATCCGTCCTCCGCTACCAATCATTCAATTACGCAGCTACATTGGCTTTTAGTTTGGCTCCCATTGAAATAGCCGTCATTGATCGTGAGGCAATCGTGCGCAGAAGCAGCGAAGATAAGAAGAAACCCTGCAAAAATTGCGAAGGCAAAGGCACGCTCAAGAAGGGCGACAAAATCGTGCGATGCCAGCGGTGCGGCGGCACTGGAATCAAGCCGTCATAGCTCATCCAAATTCGTCGGCACTTCGCCGAACGATTTCAAGATCGTGGCCTCGGTAAAATTTCCCATATTCGGATCGCCGCTCCGCTTGAACGCGAGCGCGCCAGCATTCGCAGCATCCCGCGACATGGCCTCGGCGCGCCGGATCGCGGCCGCTTCGTTTGGCATCTCTTGCGCCTGGCCCGGCGCAACACCGTCTTCCGTCCTCATAAATGGCAGGGCGACGTAATAGGTGACGGACATTACTGCCTCCTACCTTTCTCCTCGGGCTGCCATCAGCCCCTGAGAAATTCCCCGACCAGCTTCGCCACGCTCTCCGCCTGCTCGAAATGCGGCATATGCCCCGCGCCGTCCAACATCGCGACGCGCGCATGCGTGATGCGCTTGGCGAATTCTTCCGCATAAGCCGGCGCAATAATGCCGTCGGCCTTACCCCAGACGATCAAGGTCGGCGCGGCGACGCGGTGGATGTGTTTTTTCAAACCTTTGTCGGGGAGCGGCCAGACGAATTTGCCGGTGCAGGCTTGCGACCAGATGAAGCCGACTTGGGCGTCGATGCGCTCAGCGGTGTCGCCCGGCATTTGGAAGAATTTTTCCGCGTGCTCGCCTTTGGGATCGGCGAACAAGGCGGCGCGCAGGTCGGTCGGCGACAATAGCATCCAGTTCTTGACCGGCAGGTCTTCGCGCCACAGGCCGACCGGGCCGATCAGAACGAGCTTGCTCACGCGTTCGGGCATGGCGGCGGCGATCTCGCAGGCGACCAGGCCGCCGAACGAATGGCCGACGAGCACGGGGCTTTTGAGCGCGAGCCGGTCCAACAATTCGCCGTGATAGACGATCAGGTCCCACCAGTCGTCGATCTGGTGCACGGCCTCCGAATCGCCTTCGCTGGTGCCGGGATGTTTTGGCGCATAGACCGTGTGGGTGCGCGCCAACAGCTCGAGGAATTCCTGGTCGTTGCGCAGGCCCCATGAGCCGTGCAGGAAGACGAGCGGCGGGCCATCGCCGAAGACCGCGACTTCGGTCTCGATCTTGTCCTGCCAGAGTCGCAAGCTACGCATCGGCATCGCCGCCATGGGGAGCTTTCCTTGTCTTTGGTTTTCAGGATGCGGCGGCAGCCGCGGGCGCAGCGGCGGGACGCTTTTGCCTTAAACTTTCCGGCCACCAGCGGTCTTTCCATTCGTCGTCCCACAGATCCTGCAAATGCGGCAGCACGTCGCGGGCGAACAGCGTGATGTTCTTCATGCACAAGTCGTGCGGCATCGAGCCGAAATGCAAGAGCGTCAGCAGGTGGCCGATGCGCAGCCGCTTGACCCCTTCGATCAATCGATCACGCACCGTCGCCGCGCTGCCGGTGATGACAAAGCCGCGGTCGACGAAGTCCTTGTACTTGAGATCGCGCACGTCGAAGCGCTCGCGCAGCGGCGATTTCATCGCATGCACCAGGCTGGCATGATCCATGTAGCCGGGAATGTCGCGGTACTGCGGCGCGGTGCGCAGGAGCTTATGAAAGAAATATTCGGCGTGCGGCGCGTATTCCTCCGCCGCTTCGTCGCTCTCCGACACGCCGATCAATTGCAAAAAGCCGAGCCGATACGGATTCGCATCGCGGCCGCGCTTGGTCACCCGGTCCCAGTAAAAATCGCCGAGACTGTGGGCATTCTGCGCGCCGTAGTAACTCAGGTGACAAAAGCTGTCGTCGCGGTCGACGACGAAATCGACCGTGGTGGCGCTGCCGGAGCCGGGAATCCAGATCGGCGGGTGCGGCTGCTGCAGCGGCCGCGGCCACAGGTTCACCATCGGCAGCTGATAGTGCTTGCCGTTCCAGGCAAAGACTTCCTTGGCGCTCCAGGCTTTCTGCACCAGCGCCAGCGCCTCGCGGTAACGCTCGCGCTGCTCGACCGGGACGACGCCGTTGGAGATCGTGGCGTCGGTCGGCAATCCGGCTGGAAAGCCCGCGACCAGGCGGCCGCCGCTGATGCAGTCGATCATGGCGTATTCTTCGGCGATGCGCGTCGGAGGGCTGGTCGAGGGCAAGGTCGAGCCAAGCTGCACGACCGCGACGTTCATGCCGTCGGTGGCGCGCGCCAGCACCGAGCCCATCAGGCTCGGATTGGCCATGAAACCGTAGACGTTCTGGTGGTGCTGGTTGGTGCACACCCCGTTCATGCCGGAGCGCGCCGCGTGGATGAATTCGTCCAGCGTCCAGTTGTAATACTGGCCCACCTTCTTCGGATCGGCGACGTCGAACCAGACCGGATCGATATAGGCGGACTTGTAGTGCTTGTCGAAATCCGCCGGCAGATCGCGATACGGCATCAGGTGGAACATGCAGACTTTCACGGCGGCTCCTTGGGATTTATGCGGCAGACCGTAGCGGCAAATCCTACTTCACGACGCAATCGCGCAAAATTTCCGGCTTGAACGCCAACCCGTGCCCCGGCCGTTCCGGCGCGGTGATCATGCCTTTGACCACCGGGACGGGATCGACGAACAAATCCTCCGCCAGCCCCATGTCCTCGATCCAAATCCCGTTCGGGATCGAGGCCAGGAGCTGCACGTTGAGTTCCGGGAAAAGATGCGGCGCCATGGTCATGCCCCAGGTGTCGGCGACGGTCGCGATTTTGCGCAGCTCGGTCATGCCGCCGCGCATCGGGTCGGGCTGCAAGATCGGCAGCCGCGGATTTTCGAAGAACGGCTTGAGATCGAAGCGGGTGAAATGGGTCTCGCCGCCGACGATGCGCAGGTCGAGCGCCTGCGCGATGCGCAGGTAGCCGGCGAAATCGTCGGGCACCACCGGCTCCTCCAGCCAGTACACGTCGTAGTCCTGGAATTTGCGGCCCATCTGGATGGCGACGTCGGCGGTCCAGCCCATATTGACGTCGATCATGATGTCGATGTCGGGGCCGACCGCTTCGCGCATGCGTTTGACGTTGTCGAGGTCGGTGTGCAGATCGGCGGTGTGGGCGACCTGCATCTTGATCGCCTTGTAGCCGCGCTCCTTGTAGTGCAGCGCTTTCGCGATCATGCCGTCACCGCCGGAGCCGCGGAAGCAGCCTGAGCCGTAAGCCGGCATTTGCGACCGGTAATGGCCCCACAGCCGGTGCAGCGGCAGCTTGGCCGCTTTGCCGAGCGCGTCCCACAGCGCGATGTCGAGCGCCGACATCGCCATGGTGGCGATGCCGCCGCGGCCGAACGTGATGGTGGTCTTCCACAAATCCTGCCAGATCGCCTCGACCGCGCTGGCATCCTTGCCGATGACGCGCGGGATGATCACTTCGTCGAGGCAGGCGATGATGGATCGGATACCCGGCCGGAACAGGAACAGATAGCCCATGCCGGTGATGCCGCCCTTGGTCTCGACATCGACCACCAGAAAGTTGCGGGCGTCGCCGAAGGCATGGCCCTTGAGCCACGGCGTCTGCGGCCACGGCACGCGCAGCACTGTGGTGCGGACGGCTGTGATGGTCATGTCGTTCATGGGCGCGTTTCCTTCCCTGTAAGGCGGATGCTGCGGAAATCACCGCGCGGCGTCAACCGCGTCGCATGCAGGCTGTCTTGTGCGGTGCGCATGGAGCGGTTCTACTGTCCACGGATTTGCAACGCACCGAGGGTGCCATGCCGAAGACCCAAATCATCTCGCCAAAGCTCCGCCAGCCGAGCGGGCATTTTTCCCATGCCACCATGGTCGCCGCGCGCGGCCGCTTCGTCTTCATCTCCGGCATGACGGCGCGCCGTGCCGATGGCACCATCGCCGGCATCGGCGATATCGAGGCGCAGACGCGGCAGGTCTGCGACAACGTCAAGGCCGCGGTCGAACAGGCCGGCGGCACCATGGACGATATCTGCCGGGTCGACGTCTATGTGCGCAACATGGAGCACTTCGACCTCATTCACAAAGTCCGGCGCGAATATTTCAAGGCGCCGGCGCCCGCGTCGACCATGGTCGAGGTCACCAAGATGACGTCGCCCGACTATTTGATCGAAATGAACGCCATAGCCGTGATCGGCGAATAACGGGAGCGTCTTTTGGCTTCGGGGACAATCAACATCGGCAATTACAGCGATGCGCTGATCGTGCTCGGCACGGCGGGCGTCGTGGTGCCGATGGTGCGCCGCTTCGGCCTGAGCCCGGTGCTCGGCTATCTGGGCGCCGGTGCGCTGCTTGGACCGCTCGGGCTCGGCACTTTCAATCAAAAATATCCGGCGCTGTTCTGGTTCACCATCAGCGACGCCAAGAACGTCGAAGGCATTGCCGAGCTCGGCATCGTATTCTTGTTGTTCCTAATCGGTTTGGAACTGTCGTTTCAGCGGCTGTGGGCGATGCGGCGGCTGGTGTTCGGCCTTGGCGGATCGCAGGTGCTGCTGACCACGGCGCTGCTCGCGGGTGCGGCGTTGCTGCTTGGCCAATCGGCCTCGGAGGCGGTGATCCTCGGCGCCAGCTTGTCATTATCCTCCACCGCAATCGTGCTCGAATTGCTGTCGAACCAGGAACGCCTGACCACCACCGTCGGCCGCGCCAGCTTTTCGGTGCTGCTGGCCCAGGATCTCGCGGTCATTCCGATCCTGATGTTCATCTCGATCCTGGCCGCGGGTTCCGGCGGTTCGGTTCTCAAGAGCCTCGGCACGGCGTTGCTTCAGGCCGTGATTGCGCTTGCCGTCATCGTCGTCTTCGGCCGCGTGCTGCTACGGCCGCTGTTGCGGCTGGTGGCGAACGCGCGCTCCAACGAGCTGTTCATCGCTGTCATTTTGTTTGTCATCATCGCCTCCGGCGTGATTGCCTATGAGGCCGGCCTGTCCATGGCGCTCGGCGCCTTCGTTGCTGGCCTGCTGCTGGCCGAGACCGAATACCGCAAGGCGATCGAGGCGACCGTCGAGCCATTCAAGGGGCTGTTGCTCGGCATCTTCTTCTTCACCGTCGGCATGGATATCGACGTGCGCGAGTTGTTACGCGATCCGCTTTGGCTCGCCGGCGGCGTCGTCGGCCTGATCGTCATCAAGTCCGTGCTGCTGATCTGCCTGGCCAAAATTTTCCGCTTGTCGTGGCCGGTCGCCGTCGAGACCGGCTTGCTGCTCGGTCCGGGCGGCGAGTTCGCCTTCGTCGGCATCGGCATGGCGTCGGGCGCGGCGCTGATCGAGCCGCAGCGCGCAAGCTTTACGCTCGCCGTCACTTCGGTGACGATGGCGCTCACCCCGCTGTTATCCTTTGCCGGCCGGCGCTTCGCATCGTGGCTGCGGGCGAGCCGGCCGGTGGACACTGAGCTTAACGCGCGCCCGAGCAGCGAGCAGAGCCATGCCATCGTGGTCGGCTACGGCCGGGTCGGCAAGGTCGTGTGCGCGCTGCTCAAGGAACATGGCATCCGCTATATCGCAGCCGACCTCGACGCCCCCACCGTGACGCGCGACCGCCGCGACGGCCATGACGTCTTTTATGGCGATGCCGCCGATACGAAATTCCTCGAGGCCTGCGGCCTGGCGACGGCGGCCGGCGTCATCATCACCATCCATACCCACGACCTGATCGACGTCGTCGTCGAGCACGTACGGGCGCTGCGGCCCGATATCCTCATCGTCTCGCGCGCCCGCGACGCCGACCATGCCCGCCATCTTTATGCGCTCGGCGCCACAGATGCCGTGCCCGAGACCATCGAAGCGAGCTTGCAGCTTTCGGAAGCCGCGCTGGTGGGATTGGGCGTCGCCGCCGGTCCGGTGATCGCGTCGATCCATGAGAAGCGCGACGAAATCCGCCACGCCTTGCAGGAGGCGGCCAAGAACGCCGGCCGCGGCACCATTCGCTCGGTGCGCGCCAAGACGCGCAAGACGCTGCGGCGATGATTGGGCTGGACGTGCTGTAAACGAGTTATCATCTGAAAAATATACACGAACATCGTGTGCGACCGACGCCTGGGAGCGGCAATAGGGGGCGGTTAGCGGTGGCTCCTTCGCGCGGTCTCGGTGCGTCACGGTCGATCACGTTGCGTTCAGTTTACCACCCAATACCTGCCGCGCCTAGTCGTGCAAGGGGCGGCGGTTAAGGGCCCAGGCTGTGTGAAAACGCTGTTTTGCGAGTTCTGCCAAGAATTATTTCTCGCATGTGCCCAACGACCGAACTTGAAAGACTTTTTGGTCTTTGCCTCTGCAAAGTTTGAGGCAAGATTCTACTTTTCAAAAGAGCCTCTGAGTTTTCACACGGCCTGGGTCAATAACTGCCTCGCCGACCATGTAGCCGGCGCGGCAGAAAGACCTCTCATAGCGGACTCGACGGTTGCCTAACGGCACCACCGCGGTGGATAAAACTAAAGCGTGAGTAGGATTGCGAGTGGGGGCGTTGTGCAGGACGTGTTGTAAACGACCTAGTTTGCTGAAAGGCCTACAGAAACGTGTTTTGTGACTAATCGCAGGGAGCGGCAATAGGGGACGGTATTGGGGAGCCGCTTCTGCTGGCATTAATGGATCGTCGCGCTCGATGGCCAAATCTGTGCCCATCTCCCTTTGAAAAAACTACCTTGATGAAGGTTGCGCCGAGTTTAGCTAGACGCGCTGGTTGAAATATGCTCAATTTGTATGTGTGACTGGGGTTCAAACGAGCTCAACATGGGCAGGTCTCGGAGTCTGTTCAGTTGCCGATTGACAACTATCAGCGCTGTTTGCGGATTTTCTGCGCCTCGTTGGCAAGCATCAAATAGATTTTAGGGAGCGAGCTGTGCCGTGCAGGCTATTTTGTGTGTTCGTTTTTGTTTGTCTACTCTCGTCCACTAAAGCGAACGCAGACGCATGTATCACCAAACAAGATGAGGGCAGTCAGTGCTACGTAAATTGCCCCGGACAGGCTGTGGTTTGCGCGAAAGGCGATGAACGCAGCGGTCCGAATTGCCAATGTACTGGGGGTTTAAGTGGTGAAAACAGAACCACAGTTCAAGGATTATTATTACTTCAAAACGATAACCGCGATGTCTTGGAAACTGACGTCATTCCAGAGGTGAACAAAAGGCTCGCGCTTCTGCGCGACTATCACCTGCGAAACAACTGTCGAAATATTGAACACCATTTTTGCCGCCCACAAAATGGGCCGGACGGTCCCCATAATGTTTGCAATACTTGGTACGAAAGTGTTTGTGATGTGAAGGTAATGGGAAAGCTCACCGCTGTATCGCCACTAACCGTAGAGGTTCAACCAATAGCCACAGTGGATCAACCTGATTGGGACCATATACCGAGAGCCATCATGGGCATGCGGGGCACATACGAGAACTGCGATCCGGGTAAGCAATCATGGACTTTCCATCATTCCGAAAGAACAATGGTCGGCGAGCGAATAACACATACCAAAGTTGTGAAGACTGGTGTCTCGTCTAGAACGAAGGTTTCATTTGATTTCATTTTGAAGGGTGACGAAACCATTGGCTTCGACGACTCTGTTTCTATCACCGATAGCCAGGAGGAAAATAAGCAAAAAGAAGAGACTGTGACGGTCGATTTACCTTACAACGTTAGCCCAATGTACTTGCAAGTTGTAACTCATGAATGGATGAAAATGATTGTACCGGTTTCGTACCATGGCACCATCCAGGTTGATGCTCCGATCTCATCAAACCTTGAAAAGGTTAAGTTGTTGTCTGAATTGTTTCCCGACGTAAAGGATCGTACGTTCGAATTTTCAGGTGTCGTGAGTGCAGCCCGGCTTTGGGAGAATACGGTTCACGTACATTCTACAAAGCTTACAGCCAAACAGTGCGAAACGCCGCCTGAAAAACCACTAAAGTATGAGCCCTACGTGCGATGATTCCAATTACCTATTGGTCCGCAACTCGAGTTTTGCGCAAAGAGTATTTTGTTATTTGTGTAGTAGCTCTTGCCCTTGACATTAGTGGCGCCTGGTCGGCCGATTATACTCCTCGCAATCCGAAATTACGTGATGTCTCCTGTTCATGCTTGGCCTGTCGCAATACTGAGTGCTGCATCTTTCCAGGCGGCGCCATGTGTAAGAATGATTGCGATACTCTTTCGTGGACGGTGGGAGACGATCAACAATGTGATGAGGATTCAAATGCCGATTTATGCTGCAGTGGGACCCTAGCATCGAAAATTCGGGCATTAAAACGCCATCAGCGGAAGTAACTGTCGGCTGTAACTATACAGCACTGCATGGGACGGCGCCTGTAATTGCGACCACAACCCCTGCTCCCGAACCCCATTGGGTGCTTGAGATTGCAACAACAAGTCCGAGTTAGTGCCCCGAAGTAGGATCGCAAGCCGGGTTCTTGTGGATGAGCATGATCCGGAAAGGAGGGAAGCGATTTTCCGAAAAGATCGTGCTCCACCAAAATGGTAGAGCGCAAATCGTTTCAATCTGAATCGATTTCGCTCGTCAGCGCTGGGCCGCGCGCCGCCGCGCGAGATCGAGCACCTGCGGCAGATTGGCCGGGATCGCCGGCGCGCGGCGCACCTCGGCCAGCGTGTGCAGGAAATCGGTGAACCAGTTCTGCACCGATGCGCGCTTGAGCTTGGTCACCATGCTCTGCCAGCGCTCGCGGCGTTCCTCGACGCTCATGGCGAGACCGGTCGCGATCGCGCGTGCCATGCCGTCGATGTCGTGCGGATTGACCAGGAGCGCCGCATCGAGCTCCTTGGCGGCGCCGGCGAACGAGGACAGCACCAGCACGCCGGGATCGAACGGGTTCTGCGCGGCGACATATTCCTTGGCGACGAGGTTCATGCCGTCATGCAGCGGCGTGACCAGCCCGACATGGGCGGTGCGATAGAACCCGGCCAGCGTGAGCTGCGAAAAGCCCTTGTTGAGATAGCGGATCGGCGTCCAGTCCACCTCGCCGTGGCGGCCGTTGATCTCGCTGACCAGGGCGGCAAGCTCGGCCTTGAGCTCGCGATAGGCGCGGATGTTGCCGCGCGAGGGCACCGCGACTTGCAACAGCGTCACTTCGCGCTTGAACGACGGCTCGATCTCCAGCAAGCGATCGAAGGCGCGCACGCGGTTGGCGAGACCCTTCGAATAGTCCAACCGATCGACGCCGAGCACGAGCTTGAGGCCCTGGAGGCTGGCGCGCAGGCGCGAAATTTCAGGTCGCGCCACGGCTTTGATGGCGCGCTTGGCGAATTCGTCGACGTCGATGCCGATCGGAAAGGTGGCGAGCTGGGTCCAGCCCCATTGCGACACGATCGTGCCATCGACGGGGGTGATGCCGAGCTCGTGATGCAGATAGTCTTCGAAATTCTGCCGGTCCTCGACGGTCTGGAATCCGATCAGATCGTAGGCGAGCATGTCGCGCACGATGTCGTTGAGCTGCGGCACCGCCATCATGGTGCGCCGCTCGGCCCATGGCGTGTGCAGGAAGAAGCCGATCGGGCGACCGACCTCGAGCCGGCGCAGTTCGGCGCCCAGGGTGAGGAAGTGATAATCCTGCACCCAGAACATCGCTTCCGGCGAATTGAAGCGCAGCAGCGCGCGCGCCATGAACGCGTTGACCTCGCGATACGACGTGTAGTTTTCCGGTGAAATCTGGATCAGGTCCGGACGTGAATGCAGCGCCGGCCACAGGCCCGAATTGGCGAAGCCCTCGTAGTAGCTGAGATAATGCTTCGCCGGCATATTGACGGTCGCCAGCGCGCCGGTGCCGAGCGCCTCGATCCGGGCGAAGGAATCCTTGGTTTGCGTTGAATCGGCGACATGGCCGCTGGAGCCGACCCAGATGGCGCCGGATTCCTTCACCATCGGGATCAAGGCTGCCGCCAGTCCTCCGGCAATCGGCTCATCCGGTTGCGCCCGCGCGACGCGGTTGGAAACGACGACGACCTTCACAATGACACCACTTGTTGCGGATGCATCGACAACCAGTTTGGGCCGGCTTGGTTCCATTAACGGTGCGATGCAGCGAAAAACCCTGTAATTCCAAAAGGGAACTGTTCATCCTTGTTTTGCAGACCTTTTAGGCATTGCAGGCGCGAACTCTTGGACCGTTACGTTGCGGTGCGGTAGGCATTCCGGGTCAGGCCTCGGCATAGGCGATCGTCGACAGCAGGCTCACTTCGGCGCGCCGGGAATCCAGCCGGGTGTGCTGCACGACGATCGGCACGTCGGACTCGAACACCGACGCATAATCGGTGTCGCGCGGCACCGGCGCCGGCTCCTTCAAATCGTTGAATCGCAAATGCAGCGTACGCCGCGCCGCAACGCTGACCCGATAAGGGCCGATCGGCTCGCGGTCGGCGAAAAAGATGGTGATGCGGATATGCGCCACCGTGTCGGTGGCGTTGAGGATGCACGCGGTCTCGTGCGAAATCAGGGCCGGTTCGGCAAACGAGCTTTGCGAAGGAATATATCCTTCGGCAATAGCCCAATGCTTGCGTCCGATGAGGTCCATTCCCCGACTCCCGCGTTATGCCGCTCTCCTGGGCCAAGAAAACGTCGAAAATCGCGATTGGTTCCATGTTGGGAACTTTTTTCGCGAATGCGCGTTGGTGCGGACGTTGCGTCCATGGCTGCGCAGGGCGGCGGCTTTTGACCAATCCGGTTACGGAAAGACCATTCCAGCTGCGGAACGAAGTGATGCGCGCCCTGACTGTCGCGCCCGGTATTGCCAATTCAGCGCGCGTCGAGGACGTCGGCGAGCCACCGCGCTCCGACGGCGCCGTGCTGGTGCGCACTTTGGCGCTGGGCGTTTGTGGCACGGACCGCGAAATCGTCTCGGGGTCTTACGGCTGGGCGCCGCCGGGGGAAAAGCGGCTGGTGATCGGCCACGAGTCGCTGGGCGAAGTGTGCGAGGCGCCCGCCGACAGCGGATTTCGCCCCGGCGACCGGGTCGTCGGTATCGTGCGCCGGCCCGATCCGGTGCCGTGCCCGGCCTGCGCCGTCGGCGAATGGGATATGTGCCGCAACGGCCGCTACACCGAACGCGGCATCAAGGAACGCAACGGCTTTGGCGCCGATTTTTTCCGGGTCGAGCCCGATTTTCTGGTCAAGATCGACCGCGCCCTCGGCGGGGCCGGGGTGCTGGTCGAGCCGACCAGCGTGGTCGCCAAGGCCTGGGATCACACCGAACGCATCGGCCGGCGCTCGCGGGCCTGGCAGCCGCAGACGCTTCTGGTCACCGGCGCCGGGCCGATCGGCCTTCTCGCCGCGTTGCTCGGCGCGCAGCGCGGCCTCGACGTCCATGTGCTCGACCATCGTGACAGCGCGGTGAAGCGGGCGATCGTGCACGGGCTCGGCGGCACGTTTCATTTGGAAAAACTCACCGACCTCGACTCGCTCAAGCCCGACATCTTGATGGAATGCACCGGCGTCCCGGACGTGGTGCGCGATGCGCTCGGCCGCACCGCGCCGGGCGGCATCGTCTGTCTGGTCGGCGTGTCGTCGCCCGGCCACGATCTCGACATCGACGTCGGCGGCCTCAATCGCACCATGGTGCTGGACAACGACACGGTATTCGGCAGCGTCAATGCCAATCGCAGGCACTATGAAGACGCCGTCGCGGCGCTCGAGCGTGCCGATCAGGCGTGGCTCGACCGCCTGATCACGCGGCGGGTGCCGGTCGAACAGTGGACGCAATCGCTTGATCACCAGCCGGGCGACATCAAGGTCGTCGTGGATTTTTCCTGACCAAATTGGATTGCCTGACCATGTCGAGCCCGATCGAAGACTATGCCCTGATCGGCGATTGCGAGAGCGCCGCGCTGGTCGCGCGCGATGGCTCGATCGACTGGCTGTGCTGGCCGCGTTTCGATTCGGAAGCGTGTTTTGCCGCCCTGCTCGGCACGCGCGATCACGGCCGCTGGCTCGTCGCCCCGCAGAAAGAGGCCCGCGTCACGCGGCGCTACCGGCCGAATACCCTCATTCTCGAAACCCATTTCGAGACCGCGGACGGCGCCGCCACCTTGGTCGATTTCATGCCGTTCCGAGCCGAGCATTCCGAGATCGTGCGCCTCGTCGTCGGTACGCGCGGCAAGCTGAAAATGCGCACCGAGCTCATCCTGCGGTTCGCCTACGGCGCCGTGGTGCCGTGGGTGACGCGGCTCGAAAACGGCGCGCTGCGGGCGATCGCCGGCCCCGACATGGCGGTGTTGCGCACGCCGGTGCGCGTCATGGGCAAGGACATGACCACGGTCGGTGAGTTCGTCATCGGGGAGGGCGAAACCATTCCATTCGTCCTGACCTATTCGCGCTCGCACAAGACATTGCCGGAAACCCACGACCCGACCGCGGCGCTGCAAGCGACCGAAAAATTCTGGACCGAGTGGGCGGCAATATGCCGGCCGGCCGGCGAATGGTCGGACGCGGTGCGCCGCTCGGTGATCACGCTCAAAGCGCTGACCTATGCGCCGACCGGCGGAATTGTCGCTGCACCGACGACCTCGTTGCCGGAGCGGCTCGGCGGCGAGCGCAATTGGGATTATCGCTATTGCTGGCTGCGCGACGCCACGCTGACGCTGCTCACCGTCATGCATGCCGGCTATTACGAAGAGGCGCAGTCCTGGCGCGAATGGCTGCTGCGCGCCGTCGCCGGCAGTCCGGAGCAGCTGCAGATCATGTACGGCATCGGCGGCGAACGCCGGTTGATCGAATGGGTCGCCGACTGGCTGCCCGGCTATGAGCAATCGGCGCCGGTGCGCATCGGCAACGCCGCGCACACGCAGCGGCAGCTCGACGTGTTCGGCGAGACCATGGACGTGGCTTACCAGGCGCGGCGCTACGGGCTTTCGACCCAGGAATCGGGCTGGGACATCCAGCTGAAATTTCTCGAGCATCTCGCCGAGATCTGGCGCGAGCCCGACCACGGCATTTGGGAAATGCGCGGAACGCCGCAGCATTTCACCTATTCGAAGGCGATGGCCTGGGTGGCGTTCGATCGCGGCATCAAGAGCATCGAGACGTTCGGGCTCGAAGGGCCGCTCGACGACTGGTGTAAGCTGCGCGATGAGATTCACGAAGAAGTCTGCGAGCGCGGCTTCGACAAGAAACTGGGCACCTTCGTGCAGGCCTATGGCTCGGACCAGCTCGACGCCAATCTGTTGCTGTTGCCCTGCATCGGCTTTTTGCCGGTCACCGACCGGCGCATCGCCAACACCATCGCGGCGATCGAACGGCACCTCGTTCGCGACGGGTTCGTCATGCGCTACAGCACCGATGAGGTTGAAGATGCGTTGCCGCCCGGCGAAGGCGCATTCCTCGCCTGCAGCTTCTGGCTGGTCGACGTCTATATCCTGCAGGACCGCTGCGACGACGCCGAGCGGCTGTTTCGCCGCCTCGTCGGACTGTGCAACGACGTCGGCCTGTTGAGCGAAGAATACGATCCGCGCGCGGGACGCCTCATCGGCAATTTCCCGCAGGCCTTCTCGCATCTGGCGCTGATCAACAGCGCCTACAATCTGACGCGCGAGCGAAAGCCGGTGCAACAGCGTGCGCAGGACGAGACCGCGCCGCCGAAGGAGATTGCAGCGGCAATGGAGCGATAGCGGGCCGCTCGCAAGCGTTACAGCAGCGCCAGGTCGCTGGTCTTCTTCTTATGAAGCTCGTCGCGCCGCCGTTGATTCTGCACGAACGCCACCGGCGGGTTCTCCTGGTTCTTGCGCAGCACGATGCGCGAGACGTGCTCGTAAAGCGCTTTCGGCGAAACCGGCTTGACCAATAGCTCGTCGGCGCCGGATTCGTTGATCGCCAGCGTCGCGGTCTTGGTCAGGTACCCGGACAGCACGATGATCGGAATCCGGCTGGTCGGCGAAGTCGGCGCTTTCATCATCTTGATGAATCGAAGCCCGTTCAGATCGGGCATGATCAGATCGGTGATGATGATGTTCGGCATGGTGCTGCGAGCCAGCTCCAGCGCCTCGGCACCGGTTGCGGATTCGTAGACCTCGCGGCTGCCGAAGCCATGCAGCATCGTCCGCACCAGGCGGCGCGTGAACGGCTGGTCGTCGACGACCAGGAAGCTGATCGCAGCAAAATCCAGCGGGAACGAATGCCCGCCGGCGGAGGAACGCGAGTTTTGCGCGGCCATGTCAGCGCCGAGGGCTCATGCGGATTTGGCCTCGCGGACGGCGGCGTCCCGCCTGGCCGCGCCGACCAAATCGTCGATGATTTGCCCGATCAGGTCCGCGGCCGCGGCAAGAGCGTCGCGCATGCGGACTTTGGCGGAGCAGTCCGGCCACTCCGGCAAAGTCATTTCCTGTTGCCGCAGAACGTCCTTCAGGTTCTGCAATTTGGCAAAGACATTCGGCGCATCGGCATCATCCAGTTGCGGCTGCAGCGTGCGCGTCACGAACAGCAAGATCTCGCCGTCGGAAAGTCTGCGGAACGGCTCGCGACCAAGCTCGCTTTTTTTCGCCGGTCGCGCCATGCACTGTTCCCTGTCATTGAACGCGGCCGACAAAAATCTCTGCCGGCCATTGCCTCCCGCAATGAAGCATTACCGCAGTTTGCACGGCGGCAGGCTTAAGAATGCGGCTTCCTCCTGTCAGAGAATGCCTGACGTCTTAAGGAGTCCGTTACCGTACTGAGGTGCGAGAGGTCAGAAATCCAGCCAGCCCTGGCCGGATGCGTAGCGGACCAATTCGGCGCGCGTCTTCAGCCCGAGCTTTTCCAGGCCGCGCGCCTTGTAGGTCTCGATCGATTTCACGCCGACGTCGAGGCGCGACGCAATTTCCTTGTTGGTGAAGCCCAGCGCCGCCATCTTGAGCACGTCGGCCTCGCGGTCGGTCAGCGCCGGCGCCACGCCCTTGCGCGCCGCCAGCCGCTTGTTGCTTTGTTTGCTCTCGAACACCCGGCCGACGATCGCCGGATCGATGTAGAGCCCGCCGACCAGCACGGCGCGGATGGCCTGGACCAGGTTTTCCACCGCCGAGCGCTTGAGCACGTAACCGCGCACGCCGGCCTCCAGCGCCTGGTTCAGATAGGCGCGGTCCTCGTGCAAGGTGAGGATCAAAAGCCGCAGCGCCGGCATTTCGCCGTTGAGGCGGCGGCTGAGCACGATGCCGTTGAGCTCGGGCATCGATATGTCGAGCACGGCGACGTCAGGGTGCTGCTCGCGAATGACCTTCAGCGCGCTGAGCCCGCTTGCGGCCTCGCCGACCAGTTCGAAATCCGGTTCTGCCCGGATCAGATTGCGCAGGCCATCGAGCACGATCGGATGGTCGTCGGCGAGCACGATGCGGGTTTTCTCAGTCACGCGGCTGACCTTTGACCGTCGAGCGCGATGCGGGCGAAAATCGTGGTGCCGGCGCCGACCGCGGATTCGACTTCAAGTGTTCCGCCGATCAGTATCAAGCGCCCGCGCATGCCGTCGAGTCCCAGGCCGCCATAGCCGCCAGGTTTCGCCGCCATGGCGCCGACGTCGAAGCCGCAGCCGTTATCCTCGATGATCACTTGCAAGGTCGCGCCGACGTGCCGGATGACGACGCTGACGTCGGACGGCTCCTGGGCGTGCTTGACGATATTGGTCAAGCCTTCCTGCACGATGCGATAGACGGTGGTGCCGATCTCGTTCGGCACCCGGTCGAGGTCCGGATCGTCGCAGTGAAAATCGACCTCGGTGCCGCAGCGCTCGCCCCAATCGGCGATGTAGCTCGCCAGCGCTTTTCGCAAACCCAGCTCGTCGATCGCCGGCGGCCGCAATTCCCAGGCGATGCGATGCAGCGTCTTGCCGAGCTCCTCCATCTTCTTGCGCACCAGGTGCAGGCGTTCCCGGCCCGGGCCCTG
>Ga0210398_10001498_pt1 | contig 24030 bp, 17 predicted proteins | sample IncBWC4OmetaG_FD_161047 | JGI IMG/M metagenome (GOLD analysis project Ga0210398, IMG submission 161047) | Forest soil microbial communities from Barre Woods Harvard Forest LTER site, Petersham, Massachusetts, United States - Inc-BW-C-4-O | ecosystem: Environmental > Terrestrial > Soil >...
GCCAGTTGTTGATCGAGAGGCGGATCGCGGCGTAGGTCTCGGTGGCGGACGACGGATTGACGCCCGGCTCCTTGAGGTAGTCGATGACCTGCTTGCCGCCCATCATGCCGGCGGCGTATTGCGCGCGTACGACGTCGCCGCCCGGTCCAAGCGCGAGCGGCTGGATGGCCTTTAGAACCTTCACCTTTTCGTCGCGCACGGCCTCGGCCGCGAGCGACACGGGCGGCTCCATCGCCGTGAGCGCGAGCAGCTGCATGGTGTGGTTCTGGATCATGTCGCGCAGGCAGCCGCTCTGCTCGTAGTAGCCGGCGCGTGCCTCGACGCCGACCTGCTCGGAGACGGTGATCTGGATGGAGTCGACGAAATTGCGGTTCCACAACGGCTCGAAGATGGCGTTGGCGAAACGCTGCACGAGGAGATCCTGCACGGTTTCCTTGCCGAGGTAATGGTCGATGCGATAAACTTGGTGTTCCTCGAACACGCTGCGGATCGTGCCGTTGAGCGCTCGGGCCGAGGCGAGGTCGCGGCCAAAGGGTTTCTCAATGATGACCTTTGCCTGGTGCGCCTGGCCGAGGTATTTGCGGGCGAGGCCGCTCGCACCGAGGTTGACCAGGATGGGCGTGAAAACCGTCGGCGGCGTCGAGATGTAGAAAAGCGGCTGGATCTCGCGGCCGATTTTTTTCTCGATCGCGGAAATGTGCTGCGCGAGGCGGTCGAAGGCCGGTTTCTCGTCGTAGCCGCCGGCGACGTAGCTGGTGTTGGCGGCGACATGCCCCCAGATGTCGTTGTTGAGCTCGCGGCGCGAGAATTCGCGGATGGCCTCGGCCGCCATTTTTTGAAACTCGGCGTCGGGGATGGGCTTGCGGCCGTAACCGACGAGGTGGAAATCGGCCGGCAGCAGGTTGTCCGCCGCGAGGTTGTAGATCGCGGGGATGAGCTTGCGGGCGGTGAGGTCGCCCGAGGCGCCGAAAATCACGACGACCGTGGGAGGCGCGCCGCGGTGTTTGCTCAGGCCCTGCAAAAAGGGATGACGTTGCGTTTCTTCAGCCATGGTGGGGGAAAAGTTTGGGCATTGGCGGGATGAGGCAAGGGGAAATGCAATTTTCGCCGTCATTGGTCATTTGTCCTTGGTCATTGGTCACTGGTGCGACCGGTAGTTGGTAATTTGTATTTGGTATCAGAATCAGTCCGAACGGTGATCCGTAGCCAACGGCCACCAACTACCAACTTCGCTACGCGAAATTCTTCGGAAACAGCGGCACGTTTTCAAAATGCCGCACCTCGGGCGAGCCGCCCCCGGCATGCGTCGCGACTTCGACGACATCGAAGCGGAAGGTTCGCGGTTGCGCCGCGCCCAGCGCGCGCAGGTAGGTGGCACAGGCGCGGCGCAGGGCTTTTTTCTTGCGCGCCGTGATCGCATTGTACCCCCGCACCAGGGCATGGGCCGCGCGCGTCTTCACCTCGACAAAGACCAGCACTTCACCATCGCGGCACACCAGGTCGAGTTCGTCGCGCCGGTCGCGCAGGCTGCGCCAGTTGCGCGTCACGATGGCAAAGCCGCGCTCGCGCCGAAGAAATTCCACCGCGGCACGCTCGCCGGCCGCACCGGCCGTGGCGGCGGCGGCGGTGGTGTCGCCCCTGCGGTGGAAAAGCATTTTTAGCCAGGAAATCATGGCGGATGGACAGGAGAATACCCCCTGGAAAGCAGTATAGCGTAATTCTCATTGCGGGCGGCGGCGCGCGATGGCATTTTACCTGCAGTATCCTCCCCACCGCGCTTTTCCAGCCATGGCCACTTCCTCACTGGCGAACACCCTCCGTCGTTCGCTCCTGATCAAAATCATCTCCAAGCCGGCGCCGAGCCGGGAAGACATCAACTCGGTCGTCGAGCTCACCGCATCGAAGGTCGTCGAGGCGCTGCAGGCGCAGTCGATGACGATCTACATCGTCGAGGGCAACGACATCACGTTCAAAAACGTTTACTACTCGCCCACCCTCTGGGCCATCAACCCCAAGTACGGCGAATATTTCCAGGAACTCAGCGAAAGGCTCCTTGCGACCAAGCTTCCGCTGGGCACCGGCAACGTCGGCAAGGTCATCGCCACCGGCCAGCCCCTCTTCTTCACCAAAAAAGGGCCCGACGCGTCGTCGTTGCTCTCGATGGCCAAGACCACCGGCTTCGATGTGGAATCGATGCTCACCGTGCCGCTCAAGACCAATATCGTCATTGGCGCCATCCAGGTGCTCAACAAGGAGCCCTCGGCCGGCACCAACGGTGAGTTCACCCAGCGCGACCTCGCGCTGCTCCAGGAAGTCGCCGAATATTCCGCCACGCTCATCCATCGCATGCTGGATCCAAAATTCCAGCTCAACGCCGAGGACACCGCGAAGTTCATTGCCCGGCTCACCGACCTGCCGCTCGTGACCAAGCTGGAGGAAGTCGAAGCCGAGGAGAAACTCGTCGAGGTCGTGGGCGAAGCCATCATCCGCCGCGAGGGCGTCTTCCCCGTCAAAAAACTCGAGGACGGGGCCCTTTCCGTGCTCATGACCAATCCGCTTGATCACGCCAAGCGCGACGCGTTCCAGGAAACGACCGAGCTCATGATCGAGGAGGTGCGCGTCGCCCCGGCCACGCTCATCGAGATGCTGATCAAGAAGTTTTTCAAGGACTCGAAGCTGCTCTCCTCCGGCGACGTCGATATCGACAAGGTCGCCGAGAGCATCACCACCGCCTATGCCGAGGGCACCAAGATCGATGCCAGCCCCGGTGAACTCGAGGACGAGGAATCCGCGCCCATTATCCAACTCGCCAACCGCATCATCGAGGACGCCTACATCGCCGGCGCCTCCGACATCCACATCGAGCCGCAGGAAAAAGACCTTCTCATCCGCTACCGCATCGACGGCAACCTGCAGGAAAAGCTCCGCCTGCCCAAGCAGGCCTCCAACTCGCTCGTCACCCGCCTGAAGATCATGTGCAACCTCGACATTGCCGAGCGCCGCCTGCCGCAGGACGGCCGCATCGTCTTCAAGAAATACACCAAGAAAAACATCGACGTGGACCTACGCGTGGCCACCGGCCCGATGAATTTCGGCGAGAAGGTCGTCATGCGCATCCTCGACAAGCAAAAGTCGACGCTGCCGCTCACCGCCCTCGGCTTCTCCGAGGAAAATCTCACCAAGTACCTCGCCTGCATCCGCCAGCCTTACGGCATGATCCTGCACTGCGGCCCCACCGGCTCCGGCAAGTCGATGACCCTTTACTCCGCCCTCTCCGAGATCAACGCGCCCGACGTCAACATCCAGACCGCCGAGGATCCCATCGAATACACCCTGGCCGGCATCAACCAGATGCAGATGAGCCGGGTGATCGGCCTGACCTTTGCCCGCGCCCTGCGCTGCTACCTGCGCATGGATCCCGACGTCATCCTCGTCGGTGAAATCCGCGACCAGGAAACCGCCGAGATCGCCATCGAAGCCGCGCTCACCGGCCACTTGCTCGTCTCCACCCTCCACACCAACGATGCGCCCAGCACCATCGCGCGCCTGACCGAGATGGACGTCGAGCCCTTCATGATTTCCGCCTCGCTCGTGTGCGTGTGCTCCCAGCGCCTCATGCGCCGCGTCTGCAAGAACTGCAAGCAGCCCTACATGCCCGAAGGCCGCGAAAAGCAGATCCTCGAAAAGGCGCTCGACGGCTGGAGCGGCCAGATTTTCAAGGCCAACCCGCAAGGCTGCCCCACCTGCAACGGCACCGGCTACAAAGGCCGAGTCGGCATCCATGAACTCATGACCAACAGCGAGGAACTGACCGCGGCGATCAACGCCAAGGCCGAGACGGCCGCGCTCAAGCGCATCGCCATCCGCGACGGCATGAAGACCCTCCACCAGGACAGCATGCTCAAGGTGAAGATCGGCCTCAGCACGATCGAGGAAGCCCTCGCCAACATCCCGCCGGATATGGGGTGAGGGGGTAGGTATTAACTAAGCGAAAGTACGATTGAATATACTCTCGTTGTTACTCATCTTGGCTTTTATTGGCAGTCCCGTAATAGGCGTTATCTGCCTTGTCCTCGCCATAATAAAGCGCAGCTGGAAAGGCGCGGCATGGGCGATTGGAGGCATGGTCGGCGCAATGGCAAGCATTGTTGGTCTAGCATACTTATATTCTTTGGCTCTGGATAATTCCCTGCACCGTCCCGTCTCAGAGAAAGAGGTTGTCGGGGTTTGGCAGCTTACCGACGAGAGCCTTGCCATGGCCAAGAAAACGGGGCCTGATCCATACCGCCCTAGCAGTGGCAGAATATATCAGATTGACCTGCGACCAGATAAAACCTGTCGCTATTGTTCGTTACTCGTAATGCCCACACGATACGTAGATTGTCAGGGCACCTGGTCTATTGCGCCAATGATTGGCCAGAAGGATGTTTCCGAGCTTAATATGCACGTCCTTGTTGATGGATCTCAGAACGGCTTTTCTTTAGAATTTGGTGAAACAAAAGGCGCTCTATTCCTCTGGTCATATTGGGATGATCCAGATGACGGTGATCTCTTGAAGTACCAGAAAAAGCCGAGTAAATAAGCAGATCTGGCTGAAGAAATTGATATTTTGGCTGATCGAGCCAGCCGGGAAAACCGGATCGCGGAAACGCGGAAGGGCGAAAATACGGAATTGTTCGCTGCGCCATGATTGCCTGCGGCGCCGCCCTCCCCTTTGTCATTCCGAGCCGGGCGAGGAATCTCGTTTATCCAGACCAGAGATTCCTCGCCCGGCTCGGAATGACAATCTGGCTTGAAGACGCTCAAGGTGGAGCGCGGCGTCCCCCGACGCGCTCATGGATCAATGTCGAACCAACGCGTCGGGACGACGCGCTCCACCCCAAGCCAACGAGCCTCCGCGTTTCAGCTCCTCCGCGCTTCCGCGATATGAAATTAATCCGGCGAATCGATTGCCTTGAACACCCCATACCGCCGGGACCGCGGTAGGTGTAAGCTCGGGGCTATGATTAAACCTGTCCTTAAGCTTCTGTCCCGTTCCGCCTCCGCTCGCGCGGTCAGGCAGCTCACACCCCTCCTCGCCTGTTGCGGCGCCCTGGGTATTCTCGCCGGTTGCGCTTCCGAGCCGGATTCGCATATCGTTACCACCCTGCCCCCGTCCACATCGGCGCCGACTGGCTCGGTGACAACGACAACCACCACGACTCCTCCGACCGTCGTGACCAACCCTGATTCCACCACGACCTCAACGCCAGCCGTGAGCACCACCATCGTGACCCAGTCGGCTCCACCGGCGCCGCAGCCGGACATCGTGGGTCCCCAGCCCTCATCCAAGCATGTGTGGCTGACCGGCTACTGGACATGGCGCACCGACCAGTATCAATGGATAGCCGGTCATTGGGAACTGCCCCCGACCGAACGATCGACGTGGGTGTCACCGCGTTGGCAACAGGAAGGCGCTGCCTATAGATTTTATGAGGGTTACTGGAACTAAGCCGGGATCGATCCAATATCAGCGTTAGTTAGTTAGCTGAAACGCAGAGGGTGAAAGCATTCTCCGCGTTTCAGCTTTTTTGCGTTCGCGATGGAGGCTTGATCCCAAAATTCTGTAGGCGGGGTGCCCTCACCCCGCGAAGCGCAAACCCGGCGCGCCCGGCGGTCGCGCCCTACCTTTTTCGAAGGATGTCCGAGGTGGAACGCGTCGTCCCTGGCCTTCGTAGCCTTGGCGAAGTAGGCCCGACGCGTTCAATAAACAATGTCGAACCAGCGCGTTAGGGACAACGCGCTCCACCTCAAGCCAACAAGCTTTCGCGATTCAGTCATTCCGCGTTTCCGCGATGAATTAATTTAAAATTAAACGCGTCGGGACGACGCGTTCCACCTTGATTCAAGTCGGGACTTCGATGTTGGATGTTCGGCGTTCGAGGCGCGTAGCAACGCTACGCGCCGACGGCCGCTTCCACCCGCACCGGCGGTTGCGCGCCGCGCACCGCGTCGGCCACGGTGACCGCCTGGTGCACCTCGGCCTCGCCGCGTTCATGGTCGAAGCGCATCGACACCGTCTTCGACACGCCGCGCTCCTCCATCGTCACGCCGTAAATCGCATCCGCCGCCGCGATCGTCCGCTTGTTGTGCGTGATGATGATGAACTGCGAGTTGCCGACGAATTTCTTCAGCAATTCCGTGAACCGCCCGATGTTTGATTCATCGAGCGGCGCATCGAGTTCATCGAGCAGGCAGAAGGGCGACGGCTTCACCATGTACAGCGCAAAGAGCAACGCGACCGCGGTCAGCGTTTTCTGGCCGCCCGACAGCAAGGTGATGCCTTTCAACTTCGTGCCCGGCGGCTGCGCGACGATCTCGATGCCGCTCTCGAGGATGTCGTCGGACTGGATGACTTGCAATTCGGCCTTCCCTCCGCCGAAGAGCGTCTGGAACGTATAGACGAAATTTTTCTTCACCTGCTCAAACGTCACCGTGAACTGCTTTTGTGAAGTCTGGTTGATTTCGTCGATGGCCTTGAGCAGTTCGACCCGCGCGTTCGTCAGGTCGTCCGTCTGGCCTTTCAGGAAATCGTGGCGCTGTTTCAGCTCGGCGTATTCCTCGATGGCGACAAGGTTGACCTCGCCCATGCCACGCAGCCGCTGCCGCAGGGCCTCGACCTCCGCGCGCAATTCGTCCCAGTTCGTCGCGTCGAGGGCGGCCAGGTCGGCCTCGGTCGGCTCGCCCTTCTGTTTCATTTTTCGCTTTTTCGATTTTCCGCTTTCCGGGTTTTCCGCGTCCTCTTCCTCTTCCAAATCGAGCGGCTTCAAGCCCTCGGGCTCGTCGTCGGCGTGCCAGAGCTGGTGCTTCCAATCGACGGTCGCGAGGTCGGCCGAGAATTCGCGGCGGGCCTCCTCGGTGAGGAATTCCGCGCGCGAGCGGCTTTCGGCCAGCTTCACCTCGCAACGGCTCAATTCGCCCTGGGCCACCTCGGCCTCGGCGCGAACCGACGCCTGGGCAGCTTCGCTGGCGGAAATTTCGCGTTCAAACTCGACCAGCTCGAGGCGGATCTTTTCGACCGATTCCTGCGTGACGACGAGCGTTTTGGCCAGCTCCTCGCCGCGCGCGCGCTGCGCCGCAGATTCCTGCTCAAGCTCGGCCATCTGTTCGGTCCAAGTCTCGATCTCCTGCTGGCGCTGGACCAGCAGCTCCTGCAATTGCATGCGGCGGCGTTCCATCTCGCCCAGTCCGCGGTCGAGCACTTCGACCTTCTGGCGGCGCTCGGCCAGTTCGAGCCGGGCCTGCGCCAGGGATTCCTTTTTCTGGTCGCGCTCGGTGCGCACCTCGACGATGCGGGTCTCCAGCTTGGAAATTTTTTCGCGCTGCACGATTGCGGCGGTGTCGGCCTCGGTCAGCCCGGCCTGCGCCTTGGTGAAACGCTGCTGCGTCTCGTCGCGGGCGTGCGCCAGCGCGGTCAGTTCGCCTTCCATGCGACGGAGGCGCGCGACCACTTCATCGAGGGAACGCTGGGCGTTGCGCTGCTCGGTCTGCGCGGCCGCCATGGCCTGCGTGACCGCGAGCACGTCGGCCCGCTTTTGCTCGATCGCTTGCTCGGCGACGGTGATGCGTCCGTTGAGCAGGTCGATCTGCGCGCGTTGCTCGTCGTGAGATTTCTGGTCCTTGGCCAGTTCGCGCTTGGTTTCGCGCAGGTCGATGTCGCGCTGCAGGATGCCGTTGGCGGATTTTTTGCCGTAGCCGCCAAAGACGAGGCCGCGCCGGTCAACCAGTTCGCCCTTGCGCGTGGCCACGGCGAGGAAGCTGAAGCCCGGGTTGCTTTTCCAGAAATCGAGGAAGGCGCCGAGGTCGTCCGCGATGTAGCAGGCGGCGAGCAGGCTCAGCGCCGGATGCGCAGGATCGATGTTGCTCAGCGTCGAGGTCACCGGGATGAGGAATGCCGGCAGCTCCGAATGATTTGAAATTTCAGATTTGAGATCTGAGATTTGTAGACAGACGCTGCCGAGCTGCTCGCCCTCGAGCTGGGCCAGGATTTTTTTCGCCGTGCCGAGATCGGCCACGTGGATGGCCTCGACCGCGGCGCCCAGTAGCGCCTCAAGCGCGGGACCGAACTCGGGTTTCACCTCGAACCCCTGCGTGATGGGCGTCGCCTTGACCTCGCCGAGCGCGGCGGCGAACCGGCCGGAAAGCAGCGCTTTCGAACCCTCGCCAAAGCCCTCAAATTTTTCCTGGAGCTGCTGGAGCAGTTTCAGCCGTGCGGTGCGTTGGGCGAGCTGGCGGTCGGTGTCCTGCAGCTTGCGCTGCGCATCGCGAAATTCGCGGGTGAGGTCGCTGAGCGACTGCTGGGCGGCCTGGGCCTCGTTGTGGGCACGGGATTTGGCGGCCTGCGCCTCCTCGACATGGGTGGTGAATTCACCGGCCGTCTTCGCGGCCGCGGACTGCTGGGCGCGGACCTGCTCGAGTTCCTGCGCCAGCCCGTCGTGGCGGAGCGCGCTGGTCTTTTGATCCACTTCGTAGCCGGAACAGTCGGTGCGCAGACGCGCGACCGTGCTCTCGAGCTGCAACAAATGAAATTTCGCCTGCTGCAGTTCCTGCTCGAGCTTGCTCAACTCGCCATCGCTGAGGGCGAGCTCGCGGTTGCGCGTCTGGAAAGCGGCGTCGCTGCTGCCGAGCAGGCCGAGCTGCATCTGCTTGTCCTGCGCGCCGGTGTCCACCTGCGCGGCGAGTTCACGGACCTGCATCTCGGTTTCACCGAGGTTGTCGCGGCTCGATTCGAGGCGTTCCTGCAGGCCGGTGCGCTTGATGGCCGCGACGTTCGCCTGGTTTTCGGCCTGTTCCTTCTGCGAGCGGAGGTCGAAGACGGCCTGCTGTGCGTCCTGCACGCGCTGGTTGAGGCGGCTCCGGCTGGATTTTTTCTCGTCGAGCTCGCCCTGGCGCCCGGCGAGCGCCTCGCGGCGGCGGTCGGCCTCGGTGCGGAGCGCGGCCGTTTTGCCTTCGAGTTCATCGAGCACGGCGCGAAGCGAGCCGAACTGCCAGCCGCTGACCGCGAGCGAAAGATGGCCGAGGCGGAAATTGAGCTTTTTGTAGCGGAGCGCTTTCGAGGCCTGGCGCTTGAGGCTGCCAATCTGGCGCGAGACTTCGCCCACGACGTCGGCCACGCGGGCGAGGTTCTGCTCGGTGAGGGCGAGCTTGTTCATGGCCTCGCGGCGCTGGGATTTGTATTTCGTGATGCCGGCGGCCTCCTCGAACACGGCGCGGCGCTCCTCCGGCTTGGACGACAGGATCTGGTCGATCTGGCCCTGCGCCATGATCGAATAGCTGGTGCGGCCAATGCCGGTGTCCATGAAAAGCTTGTGGATGTCCTTCAGGCGGCACGGCTGGCCGTTGAAAAAATACTCGCCCTGCCCGTCGCGCGAGCCGCGGCGCATGATCTCGATCTCGTGAAACTCGCTGCCGAGCTGTTTTTCGCAGTCGGTGAGCAGCAGCGACACTTCACAGAGCTGGGCGGGTTTGCGGGTGTCGGCGCCCTCGAAGATGACGTCCTGCATTTTGCCGCCGCGCAGGGCCTTGGCGCTTTGTTCGCCGAGCACCCAGCGGATGGCGTCAGCGATGTTGCTCTTGCCGCAGCCGTTGGGGCCGACGATCGCGGTGACGCCGGGCTCGAAACGCAGGGGGGTGGAGTCGGCAAATGATTTGAAACCGTGGAGTTTTAGCGCCTTCAGATACATGTAAGGGATTCACTAGAGAGGCCGGATTTTCGCGCGGCAATGGGAAAAAATTTCCAGTTGTTCACAGGCTGTTCGCAGGTCACACACAACAGAAGCGGTGGCGAGCCATTAATCATCGGTTCGTCCATGTGCCGGGGACCAACATGAGCGAAACACTATCCACTGAAAACAAAATTTCCGCCCAGACGCTGCGCTATCTGCCGTGGCTGGTCGCAGTTGCGCTGTTCATGGAGACGCTGGACATGACCATCGTCAACACGGCGGTGCCGGTGATGTCGCGCAGCCTTGGCGTGCCGCCGCTGAGCCTGAAGGCGGTGCTGACGAGTTACACGATCACCCTGGCGGTGTTCATCCCGATCAGTGGCTGGATTGCAGACCGCTTTGGCACCAAGCGGGTTTTTGCCCTGGCGATCACGCTTTTCATGGCCGGTTCACTTTTTTGCGGGCTTTCAGTCAATGTGCCGATGCTCGTCGCCTCGCGCATCCTGCAGGGCATCGGCGGCGCGATGATGACGCCGGTCGGCCGGCTCGCGCTGGTGCGGTCGTTTCCGCGCTCGGAGATGATCAGCGTGATGAACTATGTGGTGATTCCGGCCATGGTCGGGCCGCTGCTGGGGCCGTTTGTCGGCGGCTTGATCGTGCACTGGCTGCATTGGCGCGTGATTTTTTTCATGAACCTGCCCTTCGCTGTGGGCGGCCTCTTTTTATTGCGCCGCTACATGCCGGATTTTCGCGAGGAAGGCGTGCCTCCGCTCGATCTCGAGGGTTTCCTGCTCTTCGGCAGCGGCGTGGCGCTGCTTTCCTACGTCCTGGAACTCTTTGGCGAGCATACCCTCGGCGCCGGCTCCATCGTGTTTCTGCTGGGCTGCGCCGGCATGCTGCTGCTCGCCTATGGCTGGCATTCGCGGCAGACCGCCGCGCCCGTGCTCGCCACGGAACTGTTTCGTTTCCGCACCTTCCGGCTTTCGATTGTCGGCGGGCTGGTCACGCGGCTCGGCATTGGCGGCATGCCGTTTTTGCTGCCGCTGCTCTACCAAATCGGCCTCGGTTACCTGCCCTGGCAGGCGGGCCTGCTGGTGATGCCGCAGGCCGCCGCGGCCATGGGCATGAAGGTGCTCGGCAAATCCCTGCTCGCCCGCTTCGGCTACCGCCTGGTGATGATCGTGAACACCGTGCTACTCGGCCTCACCATCATGGTCTTCGTGCATGTCGCGCCGGGCACGCCCATCTGGGAGATACTCATGCTGAGCTTTGCGCAGGGATTTTTCTCGTCGCTCCAATTCACCTGCATGAACACGCTGATTTATGCGGAAATCAGCAACCGCGACGCGAGCAAGGCCGGCAGCATCGCCAGCACGGCCCAGCAGATGGCACTCAGCTTCGGCGTCGCGTTCGCCTCCCTGCTGGCCGAATGGTTTCTCGGTGGCATCGACCGCAGCGACACAGCACTGATCGTGCATGCCTTGCACCATGCCTTTATCATCCTCGGCTGTGTGACCGTCCTATCGAGCCTGATTTTTTCCGGCCTGCACACCAACGACGGAAGCAACATGAGCAATCGCCCGCATCAGGAAGACGAAGACGAGGTGAAACCAGCCTGAACCGAGATTTGGGGTGGAAATCAAATCAAAGTTACCGCAGGATGCATCCTTTGATCATGCCAAGAGAGGAAAAAACGCCATCCGGTTCATTGCCTGCCACCCCGCAGCTGCCGGGAGGCGCGGCCGCTAAAAAAATTGATCCGTCGCAGCTGGCACCCGCGAATCTCATCCAGATCAATGGCACCACCCTCCCCGAGAACTTCGCCCACGACCTGAACAACCAAATCTCCATCATCAACGGCTATTCGGAGGTCTGCCTGGGATACCTGGGCAATGGCCATAAAGACGAGAAACTCGAAAAATATCTCAACGCCATCCACGATGCTACCCAGCAGGCGGCGCAATTCACGCGCCAGCTTGTGACCCTGAGTACCCGAAAGAAAGCTTCCGGCGGCGCCGCTTCCTACCAAGGATTTCCCCAAGGCAACGAATCCGTCTTGGTGGTCGAAGATGAAGCGGTTTTGCGCGATATGCTTCGCTCCGTGCTCACGCAGCACGGTTACAAAATCACCCTGGCCGGCACGGGCGAACAAGCGACCACGCTTTTTTCCGCGTCACCCAAGGCCTTCGACCTTGTCCTTCTCGACCTGCAGCTCCCGGACACGACCGGCCTCGTTATCCTCAATCGGATCAGGCAACTTCACCCCGCGCAAAAAGTCATCGCCGTCAGCGGCCGCATCGATAGCGAGACGACCACCGTGCTCAAGCAACTCGGGGTGCAAGACAACCTGCTCAAACCCTATCACCTCGCGGACCTCGGACGCGCGATCCGCAATGCCCTGGCGCCTGCCACGTAGGTCGGAGCCTAGAGCGGTTTAAAATTAGTGTAGCCACGAAGGATCACAAAGAACACAGAGAACAACCTTTCTTTAAGCTCTATGTGATCTTTCGTGGCGAAAAATAATCTTTGTGTTCCCTTGTGGCAAAAAACCCGCTCAAAAATATTTTTTGATCAGCCGCCGCAAAATGGGGCGTACCTGCCGGGCCAGTCCCGCATTTGCATAGCCCACCCAGGCCACGGGCGAAGTCGTGTCGAGCCGCCCGCGCAACGGCCCGCCCCCGGGCGCTTCGACCACGCCGCCCGCTTCCGTCAGCAGCAACTCCGTGCAGATGTCGTAAGGGTGGCAGACCAGTGACGCGCCAAAGCCCAGTTTCGCAAACGCCAGCGGCCGCAAATCGCCGACCATGCGGTCATGGCCCACCAGCAATTCATAGATCTGGCCGCCCGTCGTGAGGTATTGGTCGTCGAACACCATCGGTGCGCCGGGCCGGCCCAGCCCGTAAAGCTCGCCCCACAATTCTTCCTCGACGCGCGCCAGCAGCGACTTGCCCTCGGGGAAAAACTTCACGAGCGAGGCGAAGCCATGCTGGAAATCGCGCGCCGGCGAAGGCCGGGGTGAAAACTTTTTCCGCGTGCCGTTGCGCAGGTCGATCGCCTCGGCCACCAGCCGGCGGGCGCCACCGCCACGCACCGCGCTCACCTGGTCTGCCCGCCATTGCTTGCTGGTGGGCAGCTCCGTCATGGCCGCGACCACCAAGTCGGCGAGATTGGTCTTGGCGCCGCGCTGCGGCGCGAGCGCGGCCAGCGTCCAGGCACTGCGCTTGTCGTGCATCAGGTTTCGCGTGCCATCGATGGGATCGAGAATGCATTTGAATACCGTGCGGACGACCGGCGTGCCGCGCGGAAACGTAACCGTCTCTTCGTCCTCGATCCCCTCCATCACGAGTTCTACCGGCCAGGCGTGGGGCCATTTTTTTTCAAACCAGGCGATGATCGCCTCCTCGCCCACCCGGTCCACCTGGTAAATCGTGTCGGCAGCGGTGACCGCAGCCACCCGGGCGAAATTCGCCGGGCTTTTTTTGCGCGCGGCCAGCAGCGTGGCGAGGATGTGATCCTGCAGCGCGCACAACAGGCGGCGCGCGCGGTGGAGCTGGGCGTCGTTCATACGTCCTATTGGCCCTATAGGACCTATGGAGTCACGACGATTTTCCCAAATTGCCCGCCGCGTTGCATCAGCGCAAAGGCCTCGGCGGCGCGGGCGAGCGGAAACACCTCGCTCACGACAGGCTTGAGCCGGTGCAGCGCGACAAAATCGAGCATCCCGGCAAAGTCGCAGGGACTGCCCATCGTCGATCCCAGCAGTGAAAGTTGCCGCCAGAAAATCTTGCGCAAGGCCACGCCGGACGGATTGCCGCTGGTCGCGCCATAAAACACGATGCGTCCGCCGGGTGCGGCGAGTTCGATGAGATCGTTGAACCCCTCGCCGCCCACGCTGTCCACGATCACGTCGAAAGGCCCGTGCGCCTTGGCCAGCGCCGCCGCCCAGCCCGCCTCTTTGTAATTAGCCCCGCCTTTTGCGCCGAGCGCGACGGCGCGGGAAATTTTTTCCGCGCTGCTGGACGTGACGAAAACTTCCGCGCCATGCGCGACGGCCAGCTGCAGGACAAAAAGCGCCACGCCACCGCCGATGCCGGTGATGAGCACGCGATCTTCCAGCTTGAACTGGGCCCGGGCAGAAAGCGCGCGATACGCCGTGAGGCCGGCGAGCGGGAGCGCCGCCGCTTCCTCCCAAGTGAGATGGGCCGGCTTGGGCGCGAGGTTGGCCGCCGGCACGGCGACTTTTTCCGCGAGCGTGCCGTCGCGCGGCAGGCCGAGAATGGAAAATTCCTCCCCTTGCGCCGACTCGCGGTGGCCCCAGTCGAGAGCCGGGTTGATAATGACTTCGCGTCCCAGCCACGCGGCATCCACGCCCGCGCCGACACTTTCGACCACACCCGCCCCGTCGGAACCGGGAATACAGGGAAACTTCAGCCCCGCGTACTGGCCGAGCTTGATCCACACGTCGCGATGATTGAGCGCAGCCGCCCGCAGGCGCACGACCGCCTCCCCTGGCGCAGCCTGCGGATCGGGCACGCTGGCAATTTTAAGCTCGTTGACGGCGGCAAGTTGAACGACATGCATTTTGATGAAAAACCCAAATCACAAACCCCAGTTTTCAAAAAAATTCCAGATGGCCAATTCGCTGGAATTTGGATTCTTGGGCTTTCTTTGGTGTTTGGGTTTTGGCGTTTGTGATTTTCAGCCGCTCAGATGTGCTGAATGACATCGGCCGACTTGAAGCGGACTTTTTTTGCAGTCGCGTATTTGTCCTCGGCCGAGCGATAGCCGGCGGCACAGGCACACAGTGTCGTGTATCCCTGGGCAGCCAGGCCGAGAATTTCGTCATATTTCGGCGGCTCGATGCCTTCCATCGGGCAGGCATCCACGCCGAGCACCGCGGCCGAGGCCATGAACTGGCCGAGCGCGATATAAACCTGGTGCGACTGCCACATGTCGAGGTAACCGCCAGCCCGCGCCTTTTCGAGGCTGCCGAGCATGATATCGCGATAACCCTTGAGCGCATCCTTCGTTCCGCCGCGCACCTCGACGATGCGGTCGAGAAAATGGTCAACATGATCGGCACCGAGATTTTTCCGCACCGTAAAGACGACGTAGTGCGAGCACTCAACGGGCTGGGTCTGCCCCCACGACGCGGCGGAGAGCTTTTGCCGCGTGGCCGGGTCCTGCACGACGATGAACTTCCACGGCTGCAAACCGAACGATGACGGTGCGAGCACGAGCGCCTGTTCAAGCGTGGCCCACGTGTCGGCCGGGATTTTTTTCGCGGGATCGAATTTTTTAGTGGCGTAGCGCCAGTGGAGGGCCTCGAGCAATGTGTCGGATGTAATTGGTTTCATAGTGAAGTGAAATGGAACGAGGTGAGAAACAGAGCTTTGTCAAAGTGGCGACGCAGATTGCTTAAAGAATTTTGCCCGCAGTTTGCCCAGCAGCGTGCTGAACTCATCGTGGCCCTCGATTTTCACCAGCCACAGCACCACGCCATAAACCGCCACGCCGAGTGGAATCAGGCCAAGCACGGCGACCAGATCGGCCACGTGCACCTTCAAATGAACCTTATAGATGGGGAAATGGATTTCTGCGCCGATGTTGCCCACCAGCTGCCAGCCCGCCCACACCACCACACCCATCACCAACGCACCGAGCATCACCTTGGCCACGCTCGGCCAGAGCGGAGCGAGCGTCATGCCCGGCAGCCGCCGGGCAAGCGCGCGCTGCAAGAGCACCATCTGCACAATGATCGCGGTGGTACTCGCGATCACGAGGCCAATCGCGCCGAGCCAGTGCATGAGGGAAACGCTCAAAACCAAATTCACGAGGAAATCCACCACCGCGACCTTGACCGGGGTTGAGGTATCCTTCACCGCATAGAACGCCCGCACGATCAGGTTGACCATGGAAAAAAACGGCAGGCCCACCACAAACAGCGCGAGCAGCGGGGTCATCGCATGTGAATCTTCCGCGGTGAATTTTCCGTGCTGGTAAAGCAGTCGCACAATCGGCCCGCTCAACAACGCGAGGCCCACCGCCGCCGGCACGTTGATGATCAGGATGAGCCGCAGGCCCTTGCGAAAATCTCCGGCCATCGCGGTGAAATTTTGGGTGACCGCATGCCGCGCGATCAGTGGATAGACCACCGTCGAGACGGCGATGGCAAACACGCCGATCGGCAGCTCCATCAGGCGATTGGCATAGAACAGCAACGTGCCGGCCGAGTCGTTGATCGAATAAGCCAGCACGCCGGAAACCGTGGTGTTCACCTGGTAAATCGCTGTGCCGAAAAATCCCGGCGTCATCAGCGCGGCAATTTCCCGCACGCGCGGCGACAACCCGAGGTCAAAGCGCGGTCGCCAGCCATCGTGGATCAGCACGCCCGCCGGCACCGCCATTTGCAGGAATCCGCCCACCAATACACCCGCGCACCACCAATGCACTTCGCCCAAGGGCGTTTTCGCCCAATGCAGGCCGGCGACACCGAGCGAGAGGATCATCGAAAGATTCAGCCAGATGGGCGAAAGCGCCGGTTCGGTGAAACGTTCGAAGACATTGAGGGTCGCATTGAACGCAGCCGCGATGCACACCAGCGCCAGATACGGGAACAGAAGGACGGTCAGGTCGGCCACGAGATACCATTTTGAATCGAGGCCGGGAATCAGCCGGGATCGGCTGAAGACCTGCATGACCAGCGCCACCAGGCCGCCGGTGACGACCAACAGCCAGCTGACCACCTTGTTTAACAGCACATACGCGCCCGGCCGCCCGTTTTCATGCAGCTCCTCCTGAAGCGTCGGCACAAACGCCGCGGTCAGTGAGCCCTCGCCCAGCAGGCGGCGAAACAGGTTCGGCAGGCGAAAGGCCGTCAGGAATGCCGTGTTGAAAATGGTTGCGCCAAGAATCGCCGCCGCGAGCTGGTCGCGCACCATCCCGAGTACGCGCGAAATGGCCGTTAGAAACGAGATGACGCCGATGTCCTTGATCTTCTTCGACACAGCCCCAGTTTTCGCGTTGAGGTTTTACCTTAGCAAGAATTAACCCTGTGGCATTGACGCTGCTGCCTCCCGGAAACACTCTGCCACCATGCCGCTCGTCCCTAAACTCGTCGAGAAGCTCCAGCGCCATCCGAAGCGCATCGTCTTCCCTGAAGGAAGCGATCCGCGCATCCTGCAGGCTGCGCGCCAGTGGGTCACCCGCCGCATGGGCGTCCCCATCCTGCTCGGCGACCGCGCCGCGATCAAAACCGCCGCCACCAAGCTCGATATCAACCTCGAGGGCATGCGCCTGATCGAGCCGATCCGCAGCGAGGATTTCGAGGTCCTGGCCGCGGAGTTCACCAAGCTGCGCCGGGACAAAGGCCTCACGCCCGACGAGGGCCGCGCCGCGATGTGCGATACCAATTACTTCGCCACCATGATGCTCGCCACCGGCCGGGTCGATGCGCTGGTGGCCGGGGCCACCGTCACCGCCTCCAGCGCCCTGCGCCCGCTTTTCCAGATCATCCCGCGCCTGGAAAACGTCCGCGTCGCCTCTTCGCTCATGATCCTCGACTTCGACGAGAAAAAAGTCGGCAGCGACGGCTCGCTCTTCCTGGCCGACTGCGGCGTCATCCCCGACCCCACCGCCGAGCAGCTCTGCGACATCGCGCTTTCGACGGCGATGATCGCCCACCATCTCACCAACGAGATTCCGCGCATCGCCATGCTCAGTTACGCCTCGAAGAGCACCTCCAGCCAGCCCTCGCTGGTCAAAGTCCGCACCGCCACGGAACTCGCCCGCGCCAAGGCCAAGGCCGCGCGCCTCCCGCTCGAAATCGACGGCGAACTCCAACTCGATGCCGCGCTCGACCCCTACGCCGCCGAGGCCAAAAAAATTGGCAGCGCCGTGGCCGGCCGCGCCAACGTCCTCATTTTTCCCGACCTCAACAGCGCCAACATCGGCTACAAACTGGTGCAGGTCCTGGCCGGCGCCAACACCTTCGGCCAGATCCTCACCGGCCTCAGCAAACCCGCGGCCGAAATCAGCCGCGGCGCCAGCGCCCATGATATCTTTGGCGCCGCCGCCGTCGTCGGCTGCCAGGCCACCGACCACCGCCTCCTCTATGGCACAACCTGATCTATTCGGCGACCTGCCTTCGCAGAATCCTTTCACCCAGCCGCCGCTGCCGCTGCTTCGCACCCCGACCAATACCATCACCAAGCGCATCTTCGTCGCCGCCACGCGCATGAACGACGGCAAGACGACGACCTGCCTCGGCCTCTTTGCGGCGCTCCAATCCCTTTTCCCCCGCGTCGGCTTCATCAAGCCGATCGGCCAGCGCTTCATCGAAGTCCACGGCCACAAGGTCGATGAAGACTCGTACTTGCTCGACACGATTTACCACGTCCATGTGCCCATCGAGAGCATGAGCCCGGTCACGGTGGACGGCACGTTCACCCGCCGCTTCCTCAAACAGCCCGACGCCGTTTACCCGGAGCTCGTGGATAAAATCTGCCGCGCCTTCGATCGCGTCTCATGGGAAAAAGATTTCACCCTCATCGAAGGCACCGGCCATGCGGGCGTCGGCTCCGTCTTCGAGCTTTCCAATGCCCGCGTCGCGAAGCTCCTCGACGCAAAAGTCATCCTGGTCAGCCCCGGCGGCATCGGCCGGCCCGTCGATGAAATCGCCCTCAACAAGGCGCTCTTCGACCAGGAAGGCGTGGAGGTCATCGGCGCGATCCTGAACAAGGTCGAAGCCGATAAGATTCCGCAGATTGCCGAATATGTCGGCCTGGGCCTGGCCCGCCTCGGCGTGCCGCTGCTCGGCCTGCTGCCCGTGCAGCCGATGCTCTCCGCGCCCAATCTCCTGCAAATCGCCGAGGAGATCGGCGGCCGCTGGCTCAACGCCCGCGCCACCGCGCCGACCGAGCGCGTTTCGCGCGTGGTCGTCGGCGCCATGACCGCCAAGGGCATTGTCGATTACCTGCAGCCCGGCACCCTGATCATCACGCCAGGGGATCGCGATGACATCATCCTCGCCGCCATTTCCAGCGCACGCCTGTTCGGCCAGAAGACCATCGCCGGCCTCATCCTCACCAACGACATCCTGCCGCATGAAAAACTCCTCGAGCTGCTCGCGCAGACCGACATCCCCGTCATCGCCGCGTGCGAGGAAAGCTACACCATCACTTCTAAGATCAACAGCATGACGGTGAAAACCCAGCCACAGGACATGGACAAGATTCCCGTCATCAAACGGCTCATCTTCGAGCACGTTGACCTGAAAAAACTGCTGGCGGCGTTTTAGCGGCGTGGTGAAAAACAGCTCAGGCATCCAAAAGCCACTTCGTCAAATCAGTCAGGTCATGGCCTATTGCGTCGGAGAAGGCACCGAGTTCCTCTGCGGGAAGGTTCATCCGGTTCGCCCAAAAAGTGGGATAGCCGAAGCTTTTGGCTCCGGCTGCATCCCACCCGGCAAAAGCGACAAAAAGCACGCTTTCAGGAGGAAGGCCAAAGGCATCAAGGCCCATTTGGTAGGCCCGAGGGTCTGGCTTGTAGGTCTTCACTTGATCGGTACTAAGGACGTGCTCGAATGCGCCATTGAGGCCTGAATTCGTAATGCCGGAACTCAGCATCTTCGGAGTGAGGTTGGACAAAATTCCCAATCGGAGATTCGAATTGCGCAACGTCTTGAGTGCCGGCGCAACGTCGGGCCAAATTTTGAGTTCAAGGTACGACTGCATGAGCCGCGCCTGTCTTTCCGCGGTCAACTCAAGCTTCAGCGTGTGCGCGGCATAAACCAACGCATCCCCGGTTACCTGCCAGAAATCGGCGTATTTTCCCATCATGCTTCGGAGCCAGGTGTATTCGAACTGGCGCGTGCGCCAAAGATTACTCAACTCCACCCCATGACCAGGGAAGATCTGCTCGGCCAGGGCAAAGACCGGGCGAGGGTCGAAGATTGGAAAACCGTCAAAAGCGACGGCTTTGATTTTCGACCCGGAGAATCCCTCCATCGCGAGCGCTGTCGGGGCCATGAGGCTCGAAACAGCAGCCCCGGCAACGAGAGTCACAAATTCACGGCGATCAATCGGCATATACCCGGGGAAAGAATGAATCGACCCGACTAAGTCAAATCACGGGCCTGGGGAGATCGCCTTTCGCGCCAGCCAGCCTCTGCCCGCCTCACTTCGGCATCGTCAGCCGCAGCCGGTTGCCTTCGATGCTCACGTTCGCGAGCTTTTTCCACGCGGCCGCGAGGTCTTCCGGCAGTTCCTGCGCCGAGTAGAGTTTTCTCTTCAATAATGTCAGCAGGATGGGGATGCGCTGGGCAGGCAACGACCCGATATAAATCGTGCTTGGTTCATACACAAACTCATCGCCCTCCTTCGCGAAGGCGCCCTGCATCTGGATGATAACCGCCCCGCTCAGCCCAAGCAAATCCAACGTGTAAGGAAGCCCGATTTGCAGCACGCCCCGGTCAAGGTGGAAGTTCAGCTCATTCGCGGCGGGGGCTTTGGGGTCAGTCGGTTTTTTTGGCGCGCTATTGCTCGAGGCCATCCAGGTGTTAAGCTCGGCTTCGGTCAGGATGACCGACCTGCCTTCAAGGAACAACTGCTGTTTGCGCAGAAGCTGCCCGCTCTCGCCCGAGCCTTTCTCGCCCTGGACATAATAGACCATCCCATCCTCGCGCTTATCCGCGGCCGGCAGCTTATCCACCACCGAGACGGGTTTGAGCACCAGGTAAAGTCCCGCCAAAACCATACCCAAGGCCAGGCTTAACGCCGCCCCGAACACCACTTCGAGAATACCGGGCCCGTACATGGCACGCTGCACATTTTTATTCATGGTTTGCTCCTATTTTGCGGCGACGGCCGGCGCCGGCTTGCTTTCGCCCGCAGGTTTGGCCGGTTTGTCCGCCCCATCGGTTTTTTTGGTGGAAGATCTTTTGTAGTCGGTCTCGTAGAAACCACTGCCCTTGAAAATTAATCCGGCCCCGCCGCCCATCAGGCGCTTGAGCGATTTTCGCCCGCACTTCGGGCATTTTATGAGCGGGGCGTCCTTCATTGACTGGAACACCTCAAAAGCGTGGTCGCACTTCGTGCAAACGTAGTCGTAAGTGGGCATAGCGAAAAGCTGCTTGATGTTATGGCGCGCAGCCGCCGGTTTTGCGAGATTCTTCTACAACCCGAGAAAACGCCGCATCGAACGGCCATCCTGTGGGCAATCCTGCAAAAATCGTAAAAGTGATTGGAAACACCACTGGTAGCCGTCCTTCCATCGCGCACTTCACGAACCGGGACGAATCGCTCAATAACCGTTTGTAAACTTGCTCAAGCGCAGGCATTTCGGCACAGCAATAGTGCCCGCATGGACTTCCCAACCAAATTAAACTCCCTCATCGCCCGCATCGAAACCGGCATCGACCAACACTTGCCGCCCGTGGCTGACTCCGGCCCTTCCGGCCCGCGCCGCATCCATGAAGCCATGCGCTACTCCATGCAAGCCGGCGGCAAACGCCTCCGCCCCGTGCTCGTGCTCACCGCCGCCGAACTCTTCGGGGGAAAGTCCGACGCCCTGCCCGCCGCCATCGCCATCGAGTGCGTGCACACCTACTCGCTGATCCACGACGACCTGCCCTGCATGGACAACGATGACCTCCGCCGCGGCCGCCCCACCGCCCATAAGAAATTCGATGAAGCCACCGCGCTCCTCGCCGGCGACGCGCTCCTCACCCACGCCTTCGCCCTTCTCGCCGAAAACTACCCGCCCGCACTCGTCGCCGAGATGGTGCGCGAACTCTCCGTTGCCGCCGGCAGCGCCCACCTCATCGGCGGCCAGATGGAGGACCTGCTTGCCGAGAAAAAAGCCGACGCCACCGCCGCCGAACTCGAATTTATCCACCTCAGCAAAACCGCCGCCATGATCAAAGCCTCGCTCGCCCTGGGCGGCTTCTGCGGCGGCGCGACTAAAAGCGACATCGGCACGCTACACGATGCCGGCCACCACCTCGGCCTCGCCTTTCAAATCATCGACGACATCCTCGATGCCACGGCTGACACCGCCACGCTCGGCAAGACCGCCGGCAAGGACGCCAAGACCGATAAGACCACCTTCGTAAAACTCCACGGCCTCGACGCCTCGCGCCGCTTCGCCCGCGAGCACACCGATGCCGCCAGCGCGGCGCTGAATCGCCTGCCCGGCGACAAAACCTTTCTCGCCGCGCTGATCGAAATGATGGCCTCGCGTTCCAGCTGAACGTCTTTGGGCCAAGATCCGCCACATTTATCTCGCTGCAAGTATCGTGTTGTTGGGCAACACGCTAAATCCATGGGTCAAGAATCTTCTGTTGCCTGCCAATGGTTGGCTTAATCTTATCTGGCGTGTCCACCACGGCCATATCCCATACCATCGACACCGCCAAGCGGATCGTCTATCTTCGGATTAACCGTGAGCCAACCATGGCTGAGGCCGAAGAAGGATTGTTGCTGGCATTTCAAGATCCTCTCTACCAGGCCGGTTTCACCTGCCTGGTGGATCGCACCGTAGCCGGGCCACCGTCGAAAGAACATGTGTATCGGCTGACGGAGATCTTCAACCGCCACCGGCATATTCTCACCCCATCACGCGTCGCGGTGATTGTCGCAAGCCCCGCCGCCCACGGAATGTTTCGCATGCTCCAGGGCCTCAACCACGATATGCCGAGCGAACTCAACATCTTTAACAGCCAGGCCGAAGGGGAACAGTGGCTGTGCCAGCCGCGATCAAATCCGGCGCCATAAAGCAACCGGTCGGGTCGGATTCAGAACACGACCAATCAGTCAACCGACTACTACGCCGCGGCGGCGGCATTGATGAGTTCGACGAAGCTGCGAACTTCGAGGCTCGCACCGCCGATGAGGCCGCCGTCGATGTCATTTTGCGCGAGCAGCTCGGCCGCGTTGGCCGGCTTCATTGAGCCGCCGTAAAGGATGCGGATGCGGCCGGCCGGCTGCGCGCCGAAAATTTTCGTCAACAGCCCGCGGATGAAGGCATGCACTTCCTGCGCCTGGTCGGCGGTGGCATTTTTGCCCGTGCCGATGGCCCAGACCGGTTCGTAGGCGATGATGACATTCGTCGCCAGTTCCTTGCTCACGCCTTCGAGGCAGGCCTCGAGCTGCGTTTGCACGACCTTGAGGGTCGAGCCAGCCTCGCGTTCGGCCAGGGTCTCGCCCACGCAGAGAATGGGACGGAGCTGGTTTTTCAGCGCGGACAGCACCTTTTTGTTGATGAACCCGTCGGTCTCGCCGAAGAGCGTGCGACGCTCGCTGTGGCCGAGAATGACATGGGTGGCAAAGAACGCGCGCAGCATCGGCGCGGAGATCTCGCCGGTGAAGGCGCCGTTGGCCTCGTGGTGCATGTTTTGCGCGCCGAGTTTGATGGCCGAGCCCTCAACGACCTTGGCGACCGACTCGATCGCGGTGAACGGCGGGCAAATGACCACATCCACATCGGGCCGGTTGGCCACGGCGAGGACAATTTCGCGCGCCAGTTCCGCCGCCTCGGCGGAGGTCTTGTTCATCTTCCAGTTTCCAGCGATGAGCTTTTTGCGAATCATAAAATTGGGTGTTAGGAATTCACCACAAAGACTCAAAGTTCACAAAGAAATACTCAAAGATTTTGTGTGTGCTTAGTGCTCTTTGTGCCTTCGTGGTGAAATAAATCGATCAGGTTTCCAGGAACGCCACTCCCGGCAGCACTTTTCCTTCCAAAAACTCGAGGCTGGCGCCGCCGCCGGTCGAGCAATGGGTCACTTGGGTGTCGACCTTGAATTTCTTCGCGGCCGTGGCGGTGTCGCCACCGCCCACCACGGTGGTCGCGCCTTTCGCCGTCGCCTCGGCGATGGCCTCGGCCATGGCCTTGGTCGAGCCGGCGAACTTCTCGAATTCGAAAACGCCGGACGGGCCGTTCCAGATGATGGTCTTGGCCCGAAGGATGGCCGCGCGGTAAAGCTCCCGCGACTTCGGGCCGGCGTCGAGTCCCTGCCAGCCGGCGGGGATGCCGGTGCTGTCGTCGGCCGGCTGCGTATTGGCGTTGGCATCGAACTTGTCGGCGCAGACATAATCGACGGGGAAGATGAGCTTCACGCCACGCGCGTTGGCCTTCTCGGCGAGTTCCGCGACGATCTTGGCGCCCTCAGGATCGAAGAGGCTGTCGCCGATCGACATGTGGTTGAGCACCTTCTTGAAGGTATAGGCCATGCCGCCGCCGATGATGATTTCGTCGGCTTTCTCGAGGAGATTTTTGATCAGCGGGATCTTGTCGGCGATCTTGGCACCGCCGAGGATGGCGAGCA
>Ga0210398_10001499_pt1 | contig 24026 bp, 20 predicted proteins | sample IncBWC4OmetaG_FD_161047 | JGI IMG/M metagenome (GOLD analysis project Ga0210398, IMG submission 161047) | Forest soil microbial communities from Barre Woods Harvard Forest LTER site, Petersham, Massachusetts, United States - Inc-BW-C-4-O | ecosystem: Environmental > Terrestrial > Soil >...
CTGATCTCGGCGCGCGTGTTATCGGCCGTCGTGCCCGTACACGGGGACGGCAATGACATCAGCATCGCCTTTACCACCGATGGCTATGCGTTCGCGAACGAGGGTGCCGACGCCTATGTCCTGCTAAGCGTCAACGGCCAGACCGCTGTCCAGCAATTCTCCGCGGGAACGGACCAGGGTTTCGATCAGCAAGTCATCGTCAAGGGCGTGCCGACGTCCCAGTGCCACCTGGCCGTGGTCGCCGTCGCCCAGCGCGACCCGGCCTACCCTGACGCGGCTGCCCTGCTCCGTCCCGGCAGCGTGGACGCCGAGATCCGACCTTCCAGCTGAGCTCCAGGAGGCGATCGCCGGCCGTTAGCCGGCCTGCAGGACGAAGAACAGGAAGCACAGGAAGCTCGGCGTGGCCGCGAGCTGCTCGGGGAACAGCTCGCGGGCTTCCGGCACCGGGTGCGGTTCGCTGATGACGGAGATCCGGAAGCCGGCTGCGGTGAAGGCGTCGGTCATCGCGTGCAGCGGCCGGTTCCAGAAGCTCATCGGGACGGTCTGGCCGCCCATGATCCAGTCCTCGGTCCAGTTGTAGGTGGCGAAATAGTCGGTCTTGCGCCCGGCCTGGCGCTGGATTCCGTGGATGGCAAAGGGATGGTCGACCGATGCGATCAGCCGGCCGCCCGGCTTCAGCACGCGCCGCAGCTCGGCCAGCGCCGGCCCCCAGTCCTCCAGGTAATGCAGCACCAGGGCCGCGATGACATCATCGAACGCGCCGTCAGGGAACGGCAGCGGTCGGCCTAGGGCGGCCACCTGCAGGTCCGCGCCGTCACCGAGGCGTCGCCGGGCCTGCTCGAGCATCCCGGTGCTGGAGTCGAAGCCGGTCACGATGGCGCCCCGGTCGCGCAGCGCCGCGAACAACGGGCCGGAGCCGCAGCCGGCGTCAAGGATCCGCCGGCCGGCCACGTCCCCGGCCAGGGCCAGGATCGCAGGCCGCGCGTAATAGGCATTTATGAGGCTGTCCTCGTTCTCGGCCGTGTACGCCTCAGCGAGGAGGTCATAGTCGTTGACCCTGGGCGGATCTGCCGGCAGAGCGTCCTTTTCGGGAACGGGAGGCATGCGGTCCATGCTGGCATGGCCACCGTCACGTCGGCCTCAGTTCGCCGGCAGCTCGGGCCCTATTTTTATTTCCTTCCGCCCCTCCGGCGGGCCATCGTACTTCATCATGTTCAGCTGCACGGGTTTGCCGGTCAGCTCCTCCAGCTCGGCGCGGAGCCGGTCCATCTCCGCACCGCCATGGCCGAACGCCACACCAGGCCGCGCCGCCTGGACAGCAACCCGGACGAGGTCCAGATCCCCGCTGACCGCTATCGTGGCTACCCCGGCCGCCCGCGGTACCCGCCGGTGTATCGCGTCAGCGATCTCGTCGATGCGCAGGTCCTGGACCGTCACGATCTCCGAGCCGGCGGCGACCCCGGCCTCCCCGGCCCCGGCCAGCTCGATGTGGTCGCCCAGCAGCCGATTCGCCATGTCCCGCCGCCCCTGCTCATCAGCAGCGGCATAGGCCCGGGCCACCTCGTCGGTCAGCTCCAGGTCCACGTGTGGATTCAGGTGTATCCGCAACGCCACTGGCGGCTGGCCAGGGTCACGCCCGGCAATGACCATCCGGCGGGCGGTGGTGTAGTTCTCCCCGGTCTCGGCCATCCGGGCCCGGACCTGCTTCTTGAACGCGCTGTCGTCAGTCACGCCATGTCCCTCGCGGCGATGCTGCCCCGCGCCCTGATCGCCTGGCTCAGCGGTGACTGATCAGTCCCAGCGAGCGCGAACCGGCGGCCCTTGTCCTGTTCGCCGCCGCGGGCGCGGACCACGGCAGCTCGGAGTGCGGCAGGCGCTCCTGCCATCACCCATGCTACCCAGCCTCGGCCAGGTGGCGAAAGGCTCACGCCTCTCCCTCAGGCCGTAAAAAGGCCCGCAGATAGCTCTTGTAATGTGATATCAGAATGATAAGCTCATGCTACCTGGATAAGCAGCGGAGGCAGACATGGGCGAACCAGCGATCGCAGTGACGGGGCTGCGGAAGAGTTTCGGTGCGAAAGAGGCGGTGGCGGGCATCGACCTGGAGATCGCGGCCGGTTCCCTGGCCGGGCTGGTCGGGCCGAACGGGGCAGGGAAGACCACGTCGCTGTCGATGATGACCGGCCTGCTGCGCCCGGACGGCGGCCGGGTCCTGATCAACGGGCTGGATATGTGGTCCGATCCGCCTGCCGCCAAGGCGGTCATCGGGGTGGTGCCTGCCGAGGCCCGGGTGTTCGAGCGGCTGAGCGGTGAGGAGCTGCTGGAATACGCCGGGCGGCTCCGCGGCATGGTGGCCGCCGAGGCCCGCTCCCGGGCGAAGCAGCTGCTGGACGTGCTCGACCTGACCGAGGACGCCAGACGCCTGGTCGCCGATTACTCCACCGGCATGCGCAAGAAGGCCATGCTCGGCTGCGCCCTGATCCACAACCCCTCGGTGCTGTTCCTGGACGAGCCGCTCGAGGGCGTCGATCCGGTCTCCGCTGACGTCATCCGCCGGCTGCTGAGCCGCTTCGTCGGCTCGGGCTCGACCGTACTGTTCTCCAGCCACGTCATGGAGCTCGTCGAGCAGATCTGCGACCACGTCTCCATCATCGACAAGGGCAGGATCGTGGCCACTGGCACGACCGATGAGGTCCGGCACGGCAAGACCCTGCAGCAGGCGTTCATCGACCTGGTTGGCTCCAGGGCCAACGACGAGGAGGTGCTGTCATGGCTCGGCTCCTCGTCCAGCTGAAGCTGCGGCTGCTCCGCAACGCGCTGCTTGGGTCGACCGGGGCCCGGATCGCCTTCGTGCTCAGCACGACCCTGGCGGCGCTGGTCGCGGGCGGAGTCTTCTATCTCCTGTCCATACTGCGCGGCGACGGCATCGCGGCGGCGGACCTGACCACGGTGATCTTCACCTTCTTCGGGCTCGCGTGGCTGATTCTGCCGGTCATCGTCTTCGGCCTCGACAGCACCCTGGACCCGGCCACGCTGGCCCTCTACCCGCTCCGGACCCGCCAGCTCGCGGTGGGGCTGCTGGCCGCCTCGGCCACGGGCGCCTGGCCGGCGGCCACGCTGCTCGGCCTGCTCGGGGTGACGATCGGGCTGGCTCACGGCGCGCTCGGGGTGCTCATCGCGCTGCTGGCGGTGGTGCTGCAGGTGCTGTTCTGCATCACGCTGGCCCGGTTCGTGACCACGGGTATGGCCGGGGTGCTGCGCTCGCGCCGCGGCAAGGACCTCGCCGCCCTCCTGATCATCCCGCTCTTCGCGGTGTATGAGGGCTTCATCCAGATCGTGCCGAAGCTGGCCGGCGAGGGCGCGCTGACCGCGGCGAGCTTCGGGGGCGTGGACCATTGGCTGCGCTGGACACCGCCGGGTCTGGCCGTGCACGCGATCTGGGACGCCTCCTCGGGGCACCCCGGCACCGCGTTGCTGCGCCTGGCGCTGCTGGCCGGCATCATCGTCGTGCTTGGCCTGCTCTGGATCTTGTCGCTGCGCCGCGCCCTGGTGACGACCGATACCTCGACCCAGTCGGCGGTGCGCGGTTCGGCGCTCCCGTTCGCCCGGTACGGCCTGCGCGGGACGGTAGCGGCGCGGTTCTGGCTCTACCAGCGACGCGAGCCCTACTCGCTGATCTACTGGGGCATCACCGCGGTCATCATGGCGGTCGTGGCCATCAGGGCCGTTCTGACCCCGGATTGGTTTGGTGGCCTGCTCGCCAGCGGGGTCGCCGGGGGCGCGTTCGTCGGCGCCTTCCACAGCAACGCGATCGGGTGGTCAGGACCCGGGTTCGGCCTGGAGGCGACGTCGCTGAACGGCCGGCGTGCGCTGCGCGCCTACTTCTCCGGGCAGAACATCGCGCTCGGCGCGATCGCGGTGCCGCTGGTCACGGCGGTCGGTTTCGGCCTGGCGGCCGTGGCCAAGCATCCGGTGGACGGCTTCGCGGCCATGGCGGTGGGCCTGGCCGCGATCGGCGCGGGCCTGGCCCTGGCCAACCTGTTCAGCGTCGCGTCGGCCTACCCGATGGAAAAGCGAGGCGGCACCCCCATACCCAGGGCGGCCAGCGGACATAACGGCGCGGCGGCCGGGTCGCAGCTCCTCACCCTGCTCGGCGTGGGGGTGGCGGTCACGCCGGTGATCCTCGCCGTGGTGTTGACCCGCTCGGATCCAGCGGCGATCTGGCTGCCGGTGCTCGTGCTGGGCGGCGCCGCGTACGGCCTCGCGCTGGCTTGGGCCGGCGTGCGCGGTGCCGCCAACCTCGCCGAGCAGAAGCTACCGGAACTGGCCCAGATCGCCATCAAGAGCGCCTTGTAGGAACGGCGATCCGTGGTGCGGTCAGCCCCGGCAGGCCAGTAACGGCGGTCGCCGACCTCAGCCGTCCTGGCGTTCCCTGAGGACCCGCCGGAGGATCTTGCCCGTGGCCGACCTGGGGATCTCGGTGACCACTTCGAGCGCGCGCAGCTTCTTGTACGGCGCGACACGTTCGGCGAGATAGGACGAGATCTCCGCCAGCGGCACCGGGGCGGTCAGGACGACGTAGCCCTTGGGTATCTCGCCGTCCGCTCCGGCCGGGCGGCCGATGACGGCGGCGTCGGCGACGGCCGGGTGGGACAGCAGGATGGCCTCGAGCTCGGCCGGGACGACCTGGTAGCCCTTGTACTTGATCAGTTCCTTGCTTCGGTCGACCACGAACAGGCGCCCCTCGGCGTCGATATGCCCGATGTCGCCGCTGCGATAGAAGCCCTCGCTGTCGAAGGCGCCTGCCGTACTGGCCGGGTCGTCCAGGTATCCCTGCATGATCTGCGGCCCGCGGAACAGCAGTTCGCCGTCTTGGCCCGGCCCGAGCGCCTGCCCGGTGGCGGCATCGACGATCTTGCATTCGGTGTTCGGCAGGACGATCCCCACCGAGTCGAACGGCGCGTCGTCGTAAACCGGGGTGGCGGTAACCGCCGGACTGGCTTCGGTCATGCCGTAGGCCTGGAATAGCCGGCCGCCGACCCGCTGGGCGCAGACCGACGCCGTCTCGGCGTCGAGCGGCGCGGCCGCGCTCATAATCCAGCGCACGCTGGACAGATCGGCGTCGGCGACGGCCGGGTGGCGGGCCAGAGCGTTGATGATCGGCGGCACGGCGTACAGGATCGTCACGCGGTGCTGCTCGATCGCGTGCAGAAACGCGCCGAGCTCGAAGCGTGCCATCGTGACCAACGTGGCGCCCGCGGCCAGGGCCGGGTTCATGATGGCGTTCATGCCGTAGATGTGGAAGAACGGCAGGACCGCCAGCGCCACGTCGTCTTCACGCAGGTGCACGGCCGGATCCAGCACCGCCATGCTGGCCAGCAGGTTCCGGTGGGTGAGCATGACCCCTTTGGACAAGCCGGTCGTCCCGCTGGAGTAGGGAAGGGCGGCGAGGTCCACCGCGGGATCGATCGCGGGAACCGGGGCCGCGCGGTCAGCCAGGAGCGAGGAGTAGGACACCGTTCCCGGTATGTGCTCACCGCCGGTGACAATGATCTCCAGGCCGCCGCCCGCCGCCTTCGCCGTTTCCACCAGGGCCGGGACGGTAACGAGCCAGGAGGCTCGAGACGCGCGCAGCTGGCCGGCGATCTCGGCGGCCGTCCACATCGGGTTGAGCGTCGTGACGGCGCCCCCGGCCGAGGTCGCCCCGTGGAACACGACCGGGTACTCAGGGATGTTCGGCGCGAGGATGGCCAGGACGCTGCCGCGGCCGAACCCGCGTCCGGCCAGCCCGGCGGCGAACGACCCGACCGCGGCGGCGAGCTGCGCGTAGCTGAGGGTATCGCCGGTGGCCGCGTCGCGAATGGCGGTTTTGCCGCCGAGCGCCTCGGCCCGGCGCAGGACGTACCCGGACAGGGTTCCCGACGGGATCGCCACGTCAGCCAGGCGGCTGGTGAACACTGCGGCCGGGGTGCCGCTGGCATCAGCGGGCCGTGCCGCGGGTTCCGCCGTGGTCATCCGGGGTCCTTCCGCTCGCTACCGCACGAAGCAGGCCAATAGGCCAGCAGGCCTATGGGCAGCTGCTGGTCAGAACGCGCAGGTCGGCGCTTTCTGGTGAGACCCCGGGCGGAACATAGCCCGCACACGGGCAGCGGTTCAGCTTCAGGCCGCCCGGCCGGACGGTACAGGATGCTGGCGTGGGGTGGGACGCGGCGGTGTGCGCGCACCGGACGCACATTCCCGCCCCCGGCACAGTCATGCAATGCCATTGCCAGAGCATGTCCACCCCGGCGGATAGCCAGAACAAGAAGTAGGAAAAGGCGATGACGAGGGTCACCACGCCGTATCCGCTACCTCCGCGCAGCGAGTCCAGCCCAAACGCCACAGCCAGAATGGCCGGCGTAACCAATCCGGCTGCGCCCCACCGGGCGGCATTGGTCATCTGCCGTGGGGCCCGCTTGAGCGGCGGCCGGATTCCGGCCAGCCCGGGCGGGAGGTCGGCGGTGACCGTGGTCAGCTCCGCGTAGGTGCGTGCGGCCAGCGCGTGGCTGATTCGCGCGTCGAACTCGTCCTTGGTCAGCCGGTCCTGCACGAACGCGACCTGGAGAGCGGCAATGGTCTGCTCGCGCTCGTCGGGCGACGCCCGCAGACGGCCGCGGCGGGCCGCGGCGGCGGCGGACTGTTCGTCTCCCGGGCCTGCGATCACGGCACCTCCCGGCCGAAGACTAGAGCCAGCGTAACCCGGCCGCCGGGCCGCCGGCCATTCGCTGGCCCGCAGCCGGGCCGCTAGCCCTGGTCAGCCCTGGATCGCCGGGTAGTTCGCCGGCAGGAGCCCGTAAGCGGTGTGGTCACGGTTCGGTGCGGCGGGCACTCCCAGCGACTGGAGCAGTTCCTCGAAGTTGAGCCCGACCATGGTGGGGAACGGTCCGCCGCCGCTGATGCCGCCGGCCTGCGGCAGCTGCGATTCCGCGGACAGGCCGCTGGGCTGCGCCCATCCGGTCTCGATTCCGTCGCTTCCGTTGAACATGTTGCCGATCACGGTGGACGCCGATACGTGCTCGCCTGCATAGACCGTCGGCGTGACGTCCTCGGCCAGGTACACCATCAATCCGGCGTCCGGGCCATCGGTGAGCTGGTAGGTAATCCACCCGCCGCCGGGCCACCCGGCGGAATCTCCGGTCGCGTTGGTGATGACCGCGTTGCCGAGAGCGAAGACCGGGCCCGACCCGGCGAAATCGACGCCCTCGTCGATGCGCTCCGGCACCAGGCCGCCGACATCGCGCAGGGGGTTGGAGTAACCGGGCACGACGGCGACGCCGGCGCTGACGATCTCGGGCGGCTGCCTGACCTGCGCTCCCAGCCAGGCCGCCGCCTGCAGGCCGAGCATGGCATCAGCCTGGTTCACCCAGGCCAGGCTGGGCGCTTCCGCCCGCCAGTGAACCGCGGCCGGCGCGGCGCACAGCAGCGCCACCGAACCCGCGACCGCGATGGCCACGACCCTGGCTCGTTTGCCCCGCCGCACCCGTTGCTGCCGGGGCCGCTCCGCCGCAGCCGGACGCACCGCTGCAGCGGGCTCCGCCGCCGCAACGGGAGGCGCCGCCGCAACGGGAGGCGCCGCCGCAACGGGAGGCGCCGCGGCGGCGGGACGCGCCTTTGCGGATGGCGGCGGCTTGCGGTGCCGGGCCAGCGTCGAAGACACCATCAGGCTTTCGGTCGGGACTGTTAACCCACCAGGCTGCATCACCGGCTCCCGTCTCCGGGCCGGAACTACGTAACCGGCAGCTGGTGGCTACGCCCTGTCGATCGCCGCTGGCCGCGGGTCAGCTGCCGTAAGGGTCCGGCGGCAAGTTATGGTGACCGGTCACCGACAGGTACACGTCGGTGCCCTCGGAGGTGTCGCGGCGGTAGACGAAGGCCGTTTCCAGCACGGCGCCGGTACGGAGATCCTCGAACGTCTCCTGATTGACGCCGACCGCGCTTTCGTACCGACTGATCTCCACGGCCGGCCGGCCGAGGCTGTCCCTGGCGCCCATGCGGACCTGCACACCGGGTGTCTCGGCCAGCACCTTGTACAGCGCGGACCGCAGGGCCGGGCCGACCAGCGGGTTCCATAGCATGGTGGTGGCCTGGTCGAAGACGTAATCGTCGTCGGACAGGTTGACCGGGGTGGGGACGGCGGCCTTCTTCCCGTGCTCCGCCATGATCCGTTTCTCCTCGGCCATCGCCTGGGCCTGCTGCTGCCTGGCCTGGGTGAGGAGCAGGGCCCGCAGCGCTGACGGGTCGGTGGGCATGGCGTCGAACGCAGCCTCGGTGGGTGAGCCGTGCCGGTCAACGGGCAGTTCCGCTGGTATCCCGGCGCCCTGCTGGTACGTCCAGGTGTCACCGGTGAGGCTGTCGATGATGCTCGTCCGGTCGCAGCCGTCCTGCTTCTCGGTCATCTCGACGTACCGGCCGCCCGGCCGGGCGGCCGTGGCGGCGGCCGCGGAGCTGAGGCGGTACAGGGTGATCTGGGCGGCGGTCAGCCTCAGGGCGGGGGCGGCGCTGGCCGAGTGCCTGGCCGCCGGGCGCGGCACGCCGCCTGGAGCGGACGCGACCACGGCGAATGCCGTTCCGGCCGCGGCGCCGGTCACGACGGCGCCCAGCGCGCGGTTCCGCAGCCGCCTGCGGCGGTGCCGCCGGACGATACCCGCGGTGACGGCCGATGATGCGTGGAGGTCGTCGGTGCTGCGATTCATCAGCTCGCGCACGATGTCCTCGTCGGTTCCGGGCATGATGCTCCTTACCTGGTAGGGCCGGCGGTATCGGCGGCGGCGAACAAGGCGATGAGTCCGGGCTGGACGCGCAACTGGGCCACGGCGCGGGAGGCGGTGCTCTTGACCGTCCCGGCCGAGACACCGAGCAGATCGGCTACCTCGTTCTCGCTGAGGTCCTCGAAGTAGCGCAAGACCACGATCGCGCGCTGCTGGGCGGTGAGCGTGCCGAGCGCGGCCAGCAGGGCCGGCCGCAGCTCGACCCCCATCACGGGGTCGCCCGACCGCGGGTCACTGCGATCGTGGGCCACCAGGAGCTCGCGGGGCCGTCTTTGCCGGGCCCGGGCCCGGTCGATGACGATGTTGTGCAAGACCCGGCGGCAGAACGCCCGCGGGTTTCCCACCCGCGACCACCGCATGGCCAGCCGCTGCAGCGTCTCCTGGTACACGTCCTCGGCCGTGTCCGGATCGGGGGTGAGCAGCGTCGCCATCCGCAGCAGCGCGTCACCGGACTCGGAAACGAAGCCCTCGAAGGCACGTGCCTGCCTGGAATCCACGTAATCCCCTGACTGTCGCCGTCACCCCCATAGACGACACCTCACGAGATTACGTTGAGAGCCCCAGCCGATAGCCAGGCATGCAAGCCGCGCCACGGCCCGCTGGAGCCCACGCAAGGACATGAACCCCGGTCCGGGATATCCATCTAGGCGGAGTGTGCTGACCTGGCGGAATGCGCAGCGCTGCCCCAGCTGGCGGCCTCGCCGCCCAGTGTCATGGCCCGGATGCGCCCGCCGGGCCGCCTGGTCAACCGGATCGATGTGCCATAGGGCCGGTTACAACCGGATCTCCTGCGCATCGATCCGGTCGCACCGCCGCCGCGTGACCGTATATACCGGACAAAACGGGGCAGGATTCCGGCGCGGACGCGAGGTTGAAGCCGGGCCGAGGCCGGCCGGGCGTGCGCGGTCCGTTTGATGATCCACGGCATCCATCCTCGGTGATTGGATGGGCTGCGCGCCCCAACGTGCCCAGGGGTTGACAGGGTCAGCCGCTGATCATCGTGGTCATGTTGAAGACGGGGAAGCCGAGGAACTGCCGCATCACGTCGGCCACCCGCTGGACGCGCGCCGCATCCACCGGCCCGACCGGGTAGCTGTCCAGCGCCATCACCGCCGCGGTCACCCGGGAGACCCCGAGCGGGGCGGGCAGCGCCTCCATGGCCTGGCCGACGGCGTACCGGTTGGTGTCGGCGATCCCCTGGCCCTGCTCGAACGCGGCGCGGAACGCGGCCAGCAGCGCCGGGTGCTGCTTGGCCCACTGGCGGGTGACGGCGCAGCCCTGCACCGGGAACGCGGTGGTCGCGCCCTGATCCAGGTCGGCGAGCAGCGTGACGCCCATCGACAGCTCAGCCTGGCTGGCGAACGGCTCGGGCAGTACCGCCGCCGCGATCTTCCCGGCCTTGAGCATCGCCGCCATCTCGGGCAGCGGGTAGTACGCGAACCGGACCCCGGACACGCTCAGCCCGCTATCGGCCAGCGCGGACGCAGCCAGCAGGTAGAGGATATTCCCCGGCGCGTTGACGCCGATGATCTTGCCTTCCAGGCCGGCCAGCGACGTGATGCGCGAGCCGGGCAGCACGTACAGGCCCTGGGCGCCGGGTTGCATGACCGAGCCTTCCGCGAAGATGTCCAGGTCGGCGGCGACCATGGCGCCGTTGGCCGAGGCGGGGCGCTGGCCCTGGTCGTAGTTCTCCTGCGCCTGGATGTAGCTGACGTAATTGCCGCAGGAGATGTCGATCCGGTCCTGTGACTGGTTCAGCGCCTGAGCGTTGATGACCGTCTCGGAGCTGATCGCCGGGATGAACGTGACGTGCAGGCCGTGCGCGGTGAACAGCCCCTGGTGCAGGGCCACGAAGAAGCCGGCGGAATCGACGGCGGGCACCACCGCGACGTTCAGGTTCGGCAGGTTGACGTCGGATGTGGCGGCGTCCCCGCCGCCGGCCAGCCGGGGCAGGAACAAGATAGCCAGGACGACGCTGGCCAGTACCGCGCCTGCGACCTCGGCGGCCCGGACGGCCCGCGCGAACCTACGTGCCATTGATGTTTCCTTCCTCAGGGGCTTTGGGCCGCGCCCGGTCCCGTGGTCAGCCGGACGCGGCCCGGGCGCGGTTCACCGGACGGGGAGACCGGCCGCGCCATCGTGCTCACCGGCGTTCCTTAGCGGCCGGCCGAGATCGAGCGCCGGTTTGCTCGGCGCGGCCGCTCCCGGGCAAGGCCGGGCAATACGCAGAGGAGACCCGGAGCCGGTTGCAGAAAAAATATTGCTGCAAGTTGCAGCGCAAGACATCGGTCAGCTGACCGATCTTTTAGCCGCGGCCCGCGAACCCGCGCCTGCTAGGCAGGTGGGCTGTGCGGGGTGGCGGTGCGGGCTGGGCAGGTGGGCTGTGCGGGGCGGCGGTGCGGGCTGACCGGGCGTGCTGACCGGGCGGGCCGACTGGGCGGGCCGGGATCAACGAGATCAAGATGAGATCAAACGGAGTTCCTGGATAACCAGCGAAGTCGGTAGCTTGCGACATTGATGCATGTTCGGGGAACGTTCACGCTGCCCAGGCTGAACGCCCACCGGGTGGTACTAGCGGCGGCGGCGCTCACCACGCTGGTTGCGGCGGCGCTCGCGACTACCATCGTCGTTTATTCCGGCCAGGCGCTGCCCCGCTCGGTACGCGAGCGGCTGGCGGCGGCCTCTGGCACGTCGATCCTCATCAGCGGGCCGGTGAACGACGCGGTCGCGCCCGGCTACACCGCGGCCCTGCGCACCGACCTGACCGCCGCCCTGGCCGGCGCGCCGTCGGCGTTCTACCACGCCTACTACTCAGATCCGCTCGGCCTCCCGGTCAAGACCGGGAAAGACACACCGATCACCGAGGCCGCCGCGTTCGGCGGCGTCACCGCCCACGCGCGGCTGCTGTCCGGAGCCTGGCCGGCCGCCCCGTCCCCCGGCCGGCCGATACCCGCGGCGCTGCCCGCCTCGGCGGCGGCGCTGCTGCACCTCGCGCCAGGCGACCTGCTGCGGCTGACGGACCGGGTCACCCACCGCGAAGTTTCGTTCCAGGTCACGGGCCTGTTCCAGGCCACGTCGGCGGCGTACTGGAATCTCGATCAGGTCGGGCCCAGCGGGTCGAGCACGCTGGGCGGGTTCATCACCTACGGGCCGCTGGTGGTCGACCCGGCGGCCTTCTCCGGGCGGCTCGCTATCTTCGGCGGTTCGTGGGTGGACCAGCCGGACATGCCCGCGATCCCGCTGGGCCGGTTCAGCGCGATAGCTACGCACGTCTCCGCGCTGCGCCAGACGGTGTCCCAGTCGGTCAGCATCTCCGGCCTGGCCCTGTCCACGAGCCTGGATTCAGTGCTGTCGGGCACGGCGACCAGCCTCGGCGTGTCCCGATCGCTGCTTGGCATCACCGCGGTCGAGCTGTTCCTGCTGGCCGCCGCGGCCCTGGTCGCGGTGGCGCGGCTGCTCGCGGCGCAGCGTGAGGGCGAGTACGCCATGCTGACCGCCCGGGGCGCCACCCGACTGCAGATGACCCGGATGGCGGCGGCGGAAGCCATCCCGCTGTGCCTGCTGGCCGGGGCGGGCGGCGCGGCCGCCGGAGTCTGGCTGGCGGGCCGGATCGCGGCCCGGGGCGGCGGCACGCTGGCCGGGGCGTGGTGGGCGGCGGCCGCGGTATCGGCCGGCGCCGCGATCATCATGGTGATGCCGGCGGTCCTGGCCCCCACGCCCGGAGCGGCGCGCGTCCGGCTGGGCCGGCAGGCCAGCATCTCCGCAATCAGCCAGGCCGGAGCCGACGTCGCGGTGCTGGTGCTGGCCGTGCTGGCCGGGTGGCAGCTGCGCCGCTACTCCGCCGTATCGGCCGGGCCGAACGGCGGTACCGGCATCGACCCGGTCCTGACCCTGGCCCCCGCCCTGGCCCTGGCCGGCGGGACCGTCGCCGCGCTGCGGATCCTGCCCGTGGCGGGCAAGGCCGGCGACCGGCTGGCCGCCCGGGGCAAGCGGCTGACCACGGCCCTGGCCAGCTGGCAGGTCAGCCGCCAGCCGCTGCGCCAGGGCGGGACGATGCTGCTGATCGTGCTGGCCGTGGCCACCAGCACGCTGGCCCTGGCCCAGCACCAGAGCTGGCTGCGGTCCAACCGCGACCAGGCGGCGTTCAGCGCGGGCGCCGACGTGCGGGCCGACCTGGCCCAGCCGCTGCCGCCCGCGCAGGCCGGCCAGCTGGGCACGGTCGGCGGGGTACGCGCCGCCATGCCTGCCGTCACCATCCCGTCCGCGACCAGCGCCGGCAGCCCGGTGCTCGCGCTGAACCCCAGCCAGGCAGCCCAGACCGCGCTGCTGCGGACCGACCAGTCGCCGCTGCCGGCGGCCGCGTTGTTCAGGAAGATAGAACCCGCTCGCGCCGGGCCTGGCGTCACGCTTGAGGGGCAACAGGGACGAGCCGGCCAGATCCGGCTCACGGCCTCCTTCGGCCCGGCCAGCCTGCACTTGGCGGCGGCCGCCCTGACGATCACGGTCGAATACGCCGACGGGGAGACCTATCAGCTCGCCGCGGGCTCGCTGCCCGCCGACGGCCGGCCGCATACCCTGACCGTCCACGTCGCGCCGGCGGACCGCCAGGTCCTCTATCCGCTGCGGCTGACCGCGATCAGCGTGGCCTACGAGCTGCCCGCGGCCCTGACCCCGCAGCCGGCCACGTTCCGCGTGCTGTCCGTCGACGCGGCGGCCGGGACGGCTCTGTCGACCTGGCAGGCTGCCCCCTCCTCCCCCGCACTGACCGCGCTCAACGAATCCTTCGGCGCCTCCGGCAAGTCAGAGCCCCCGTCGCTCCTGTTGACCCAGACCGTCGGCGGCGCGTGGACGACCACGTTCGAACCCGGTTACGGGTCAGCCACGGCGGCCAGCCCGGACGAGCCCAGCACGCCCATCCCGGGTGAGCTCGACCTGAGCGTGCCCGCGCGCCTGGCGCCGGCCACTATCCCGGGCATCGCGACCCGGGCGTTCCTGGCCGCGAACAGCCTCAACGTCGGCGACACGGTGGCGGTGACTACCGGCGGCGGCGCAACGCTGTCGGTGACGATCGTCGCGGCGGTCTCGACCTTCCCGACCGTGACCGCCGCCGACGGCGCCGTCATCGTCGACCTGGCCTCGGTCCAGGACTACCTGGCCAGCCAGTCGCTGGCGCCGCTGCCGGTCACCGAGTGGTGGCTGTCCACCGCCGGGCACCTGGTGCCGCCGCAGCTGGCGGCGGCCCTGCCGCCGGGATCGGCCGTCACCAGCGCGGCCGGGCTGGCCGCCGGGCTGGCCGGCGACCCGATGACCGCCGTGCCGCAGGAGGCGCTGCTGGCCATCGCCATCGCCGCGGCCGTGCTGGCCATCACCGGGTGCTGCGTGGCCATCGCGGCCGGCATCCGCCAGCGCCGGGCCGAGAGCGCCCTGCTGGCCGCGCTCGGCGTGACCCCCGCCGGGGCGGCCCGCCAGCTCTGCCTGGAACGGCTCCTGCTCGGCCTGCCGTCAGCGCTGGCCGGCCTGGTGCTCGGCGCGGTCATCGCCGAACTGCTGGTCCCGGCCGTCACCCTCACCGGCACCGCCAGCCTGCCGGTCCCGCCGGTGATCATCGAGTTCGACTGGGCTCAGACGCTGCCGCTGGCGCTGGCCGTGGCGGCCCTGCCCGTGCTGGTCGCGGCGCTTGTCATCGCGCGCAGGCCGGATCCCGCCGCCCAGCTGCGCGCGGCGGAGTCGGCATGAGGCGCTCGTGGCTGCGCACGCAGCTGGGCGGCACGCCGGTGAGCGCGCTGGCGCTGGCGCTGCTGGTCCTGGGCTGCGTTTTCGTGTCCGTGGCGGGTCCGAGGTACAGCCTGCACGCCCGGACCCGGGCGTTGCAGCACACCCTGGCCGGGGTGGCGCCGGTGGACAGCGCGGTCCAGGTCTCCGCCGACTGGGGCTCGTTCGCCAGCCAGGTCAGCAACGCCAACCCGCCGCTGCTCGACGACGGCCAGCTCAGCGAGTCACGGCAGCAGCTCGGGCAGTTCCTGACCAGGACGCCGCTGCCGCTCGGCCCAGGCCAGTGGGCCGGCCTGTCGACTAACCCGCTGATCGTGACCGCGGGCGCGGCGGCCAGCGCGCAACCAGGCGGGATCGCGCCGGAACTCGAGGTCCTCTACCGTGACACCCTGACCAGCAATGTCACGCTAGTGGCCGGCTCCTTCCCGTCGGCCGGCAGCCTGGGCAGCAAGCTGCACGTCGCGGTGACCGAGGCCACCGCGACGCGGTTCGGGCTGCACCCCGGATCCGTACTCAAGCTGGCCGTGTACGACACCAAGGTGCCCGTGATCGTCACCGCCATCGTCCGCCCGCGCGCTCCGGGCTCGGCGTTCTGGAACGTCGACACCGCCGCCCTGGCCCCCTCCTACAACATGCCGGGCCCGACGGCGGGCCGGCCCCCCTACTGGTCGGGCGCGGTGTTCGCCGACCCGGGCGAGTTCACCGCCATGCAGACCGTCTTCGTCCAGCTCGCCATGCAGCTGACCTGGGAGTTCCCGCTCAGCCTGGGCGGCCTGCAGGCCGGCCAGGTGCCCGCGCTCGAGCATTCGCTCGACCATGCCGCCGGGGCGGCCGTGCCGCTGACCGGTGACCTAGCCGGCACCACGCTGCCGCTGACCGTCCATGCCGAGCTGCTCACCCAGCTCACCGCGTTCACCCTGACCGACACCGCGGTGCAGCAGGTGCTGTCGCTGCTGTTCGTCAGCCTGACCGTGGTCGGCGCCGCAGTACTGCTGCTGGCCGCACGCATCTACCTGGCACGCCGGGCGGTGGAGCTGGAGATGGTCCGCTGCCGCGGCGCCTCGCTGCGCCAGCTGACCGCGCTGATGCTGCGCGGCAGCCTGCTCACCTGCGTTCCCGCCGCGCTGGCGGGCACCGGCCTGGCGCTGCTGGTCACGCCGGGACCCGGGGCCAGCCTGGGCTGGTGGCTGGGCGGCCTGACCGCGCTGACCGCGCTTTGCGATCTGCCGGTCATCGCCGCCTGGCGGTACCGCAAGCCGGTGGCGGCCTGGAACCCGGCCCGGCGGGTCCGCAGGCCGCACCGCCGCGCGGTGGCCGAGGTCGCCGCCTGCGCTGCCGCCGTCGGCGGGCTGCTGGTGCTGCACGACGAGGGCGCGCCCCCGCCGGGCAGCGTGAACCTGTACATCGCCGCGGCCCCGGCGCTGGTCGCGATCCTGGCCGTCATCGTGGTGGGCCGCCTCTACCCGCTGGTGGTCGGCGGCCTGCTCCGGCTGTTCGCCCGCCGCGCGGGCGCGTCCGGGTTCCTGGCCCTGACCGGGGCGGCGCGGACCTCGCTGGCCACCGCCGCGCCGGCCTTTGCCCTGGTCCTGGCGCTCACCCTGGCCTCGTTCGCCGGCATGATGCGGGACGCCGTGGCCCGCGGTGAGGTCGCGACATCCTGGCAGGTGACCGGCGGCGACGCGGTCGTCGACGCGACCGGGACCCCCGACATCGTGACCCCGGCCGTGCAGCGGGCCGTGGCCGCCGTGCCCGGCGTCCGCGGCACCGCCCTGGCCTGGGTGACGTCCTGGCAGCTGACCGACAACCAGATCGTGACCGTCCTAGCCGTCCAGCCCGCCAGCTACGCCGCCTACACCGCGAGCGTGCCCTACCCGGCCGCCCCGCTGGCCAGGCTCGGCTCCTCGGCCGGCATCACCACCGTGCTGGCGTCCCCGTCGGCGGCCGCGGCCCTCGGCCCGGGCATCGGCGAGCTGACCTCCGGGTCCGGCATAGGCCCGCTGCGGGTACGGGTGGCGGCGACCGTGGCCAGCACGCCCGCCGCCATCGACGGCGGGATGTTCTTCATCGTGCCGCTGCAGCGCGTCACCGGCGAGACCGGCCCGCCGACGCCCAACCTGCTGCTGGTCACCGGGACGGGCATCAGCCACTCCGCCCTGGCCGCCGTGGTGAGCAAGGACATGCCGGGCGCGGTGCTCCGGTACCGTTCGGCGGCGCTCGACGAGCTGATCAGCTCACCCCTGCAGGCCTCCGCTGACCTGATCATGCGGCTGTCGCTCGGGGTGGCGGCCGGGTTCGGCCTGGTCATCCTGCTGCTCGGGCTGGCCCTGGGGTCGGCAGAGCGCGACCTGACGCTGGCCCGGCTGACCACCATGGGCCTGGAACAGGGCAGCCTGATCCGGCTCGTCCTCGGCGAGGCGCTGCCGGCCGTGCTGGCCGCGGTGGCCGCCGGGGTGGCCTGCGCGGCGGCACTGCCCGCGCTGACCGCCCCGGTGCTCAACCTGGCGGTGTTCACCGGTTCCGCGACGCCGGTACCGGTCTCGCCCGACCTGGTGGCCCTGGCCATCCCGGCCGCCGGCCTGGCGGTGCTGTGCGCGGTCGCGGTGGTCGCGCAGACCCGGCTGCTCCGGCACCGTGACGTGACCGCCCTGCTGCGGATCGGCGGCTGACTCAGAGCCGTCGCCGCATCACCGGGCGGGGGCGGCGGCCGCGGCCGCCGTCGAAGGCCAGCAGGCCGGGCGGCCGCGGCGAGGCGGCGAGCCGCCTCAGGTCGTCGCGGTTCTCGATCCGGGGCCTGTCGTGGTAGCGCGGGCCGATCCGCCAGTACATGTACCAGCAGCCGTTCGAGGCTCCGGCCCGGCCGAACAGGTCTTCCAGGGCCGGCCAGCACTCCAGGGTGAGGGCCCTGACCGTGATGTCCACGGCCGCCTCAGGGACGGAAGGCGTGGAACACGGCAGCCATGTCCTGTTCGCCGTAGCCGGCCGCGGCGGCCTTGCGGTACTGCCCGCCCACGGCCTCCATCAGCGAGGCGTCGGTGCCGCTGGCCCGCATGGCGGCGGCGATCAGGCCGGCGTCCTTGGCCGCGCCGTCCACCGCGAACGAGGGCTCCCATCGGCCCGCGATGATCGCCTCGCCCTTGACGTGCAGGTAGGGAGCGTCCACGGCGCTGCCCGCCATCATGTCCAGGAACATCCGCGGGTCCAGGCCGAGACCTTCGGCCAGCGCGATCGACTGGGCGGTCGCGGCCACGATCGTACCCACCCAGGAGTTGGCCACCAGCTTGAGCCGGGTGCCGTCACCCGGCCGGTCGCTGACCCACACGGTGCGCGCGCCGATGGCGCCGAACACCGGCGCGATCTCCTCCCGCGCCGGCTCCGGCCCGGCGGCCAGCACGGTGAGCTTTCCGTCCTCAGCCGGCTGGCGGGTGCCGAGCACCGGGGCGTCGATGTACCTGGCGCCGTGTTTCGCGGCCAGGGCGGGCAGCCGGCCGGCGGCGTCGGGCAGGCTCACCGTGCTGGTCTGGGCCCACCAGATCCCCTCCGGCGCTCCGGGCAGCGCCGCGGCCATCACCTCGGCCACCGAGTCGCCGTCCCACAGCATGGTGATCACCGCGTCCGCGACGGCCACCGCCTGGGCGGCCGTGCCCGCCACCTGCGCGCCGTCGGCGCCCAGCGGCGCGGCCCGGCCGGAGTGCCGGTTCCACACGGTGACGTCCAGACCGGCCCGCAGCAGGCTGCGGGCCATGCCCGCGCCCATGATGCCGGTTCCCAGCACTGCGACGTGCATCAGCTCTCCTTTGTCTGCGGTGCGGATGTCTCAGGTACCCGCGGGGGCTCGCCGCGCGGTGCGGAACAGGTCGACCAGCTCGCCGGTGGTGGTGGCGTCCTCGGCGGACTTGTCGTCCCGCCAGCGCCCGGTGAACCGGGGGAAGCGCATGGCCAGCCCGGCGTCCGGCTTGATCAGGCCCCAGCCGGCGGTGTAGTTCGGCGAGAGGGTCAGCTCGGCGGACAGGATCTCAAGCACCAGCGCGGGTTCGAACCAGACGTCGGGGTGCTGGCGGGCGTCGACCCGGGCGGGCCGTTCGGCCACCGCCAGCGGCGCCATCCGGGCGGGCAGCGCGGCCAGGTCGGCGTCGGAGAACCCGGTGCCGCACTTGGTCACCGTGCGGAACACGTCGGCGTCCGGGTCGTAGGCGGCCAGCAGCAGCGCGCCGTAGGTGCCCGCCCGGCGGCCGCGGCCGGCGAACGCGCCGACCGCGACCAGGTCGACGGTATCGGACAGCTCGGTGCGGTAATCCCGCTTGAGCTTGATCCACAGCCAGCCGCGGCTGCCGGCCTGGTAGATGGCGGCCGGGCTGACCGACTTGCACATCAGGCCCTCGCAGCCGTCGGTGATGGCCTGCTCGAAGGCCGCATCAAGCGCGGCGGGCGAGCTCACCTCGGTGGCCGTGGTCAGCCGCAGCTGCGGCGAGACGGTGATCGCCTCGGCCAGCCGGGCCCGCCGCTGCGGGTAGGGCAGCGTGGTCAGGTCCTGGCCGTCGGCGTACAGCAGCTCGAAGCAGAACAGGCCCACCGGCACGTCCCGCACCGCCTCGGCGATGCCGTATTTCCGCCGCCGGAACATGACCTCCTGGAACGGGTGCAGCTCCCCCGCGGCCGCGTCGTAGGCAACCACCTCGCCCTCCAGGATCGCCTCGCGGGGACCCAGCCCCGCGGCCAGCAGCTCGACCACGTCGGGGAACTGGATGCTGACGCGTTCCAGCCGCCTGGTGTACAGCTCGATCTCGCCGTCGGCGGTCCGGTGGGCCTGGATCCGGACGCCGTCGTACTTGTACTCGGCCGCGCACTCCCCGCCCAGCTTGGCCAGGATCTCCGCAGCGTCCGACAGCCGCTGGGCCAGCATGGCCCGCACCGGGTTGCCCGGGTGCACCTGGATCTGCTCGACCGCCGCCAGCCCGCCGCCGGCCAGGGCGGCCGCGACCTGGCCCAGGTCGCAGCAGATGTTGTAGGCGCGTTCCAGCACCGGCCGGGCCTTCCGGCCGCCCGCGTAGACCTGAGCCAGCGCGTCCAGGATGGTAGGCGTGCCGATGCCCAGCCGCAGCCCGCCGGTGACCAAGCGCAGCAGGTAACGGGCCTCCAGCGGGGTGGCCCGGGTGAGCAGCCCGGCCAGCAGGTCCAGCTTGCGGCCCTGCGACCCCTGCCCCTCGGCGTTGGCGATCTCCCGCAGCGTGTTCACCACGGTCACCACGGTCAGCTCGGCCGGGTGCCCGGCCGCGCCCGGGGCAGGCACCGCGGCCAGCAGCTGCTCGGCGGCCTGGCCGAGGTCGCCGGTCTCCCGCACCCGCGCGGCGACCTGCGCGGCCTCGGTGCCGGTGGCGGCGGCGACCGCGCGGACGGCCATCTTCTCGGCCAGGCCCAGGTCCACCCCGGCGAACTCGGGCGCGATCAGGCCCTGGCACAGGTAGCAGACCACCGGCAGCAGCCGGGCCGGGGTCTGCTCGACCAGCGCGGCCAGCCGGTCGATCAGCACGAGCCGGCCGCTGGCCTGCTCCAGGTCCCGGTAGGCGTCGGCCACGATCTCGTACTTCATAGGGCCCCCTTCGCACGCACCACGGACCGTTCGGCCAATTAGATCTTTTATTCTGCCGAACGGTCCGTGGTGTCACGAAGGTCAGGCCCGGCCGAGCAGCATCAGGGCCGGCAGCTCGAAGCCGACATGCGCCGCCGCGACGGTGGTCATCTCGGCGTGATCGTAGGCCGGCGAGACCTCCACCACGTCCGCGCCGACCAGGCGCTGGCCGGCCAGGCCGCGCAGGATGCCGAGCAGTTCCCTGGACGTCAGGCCGCGGTGCCCGGGGGCTAAGGTTCATGTCGTGACGAGCTTCGTTCCTGACGACTTCGTGGTGCCGCGGGAGCTGGTGTGTGAGGAGTTCCGGCTGGAGCCGCTGGGACCGGAGCACAACGAGGGCGACTACCAGGCCTGGATGTCGAGCATCGAGCACATCAGATCGACGCCTGGCTTCCAGGGCCGGTCGTGGCCCCAGCCGGAGATGACGCTGGCGGAGAACCTCGGCGACCTGCAGCGGCACGCTTCGGATTTCACCGACCGCTCAGGGTTCACCTACACGGTGCGGGCCGCCGGCGGCGAGATCATCGGCTGCGTCTACATCTACCCGCCGGCCGGCGGCGGGCCGGGAGCTGACGTCAGGTCGTGGGTCCGGGCGGACCGTGCCGGTCTCGACGTCCCGCTGCACGACGCGGTTTCCGGCTGGCTGCGGGCGGCCTGGCCGTTTAGCTCGGCCGACTACGCTCCGCGCTGATCCGCTAACCCTGCTCCCGCCGTGGGCGCAGGCCCTCCAGGGCCAGGTCCACGACCTGGTTCACGGTCCGGCTGTCCGGGGGCAGGCCGCGCACGTAGCGGTAGGCCAGCGGCCCGAACAGCAGGTCGAAGGCCAGCTCGGGGTCGGCGTCGGGGCGGATCTCGCCGCGGGCGGCGGCGCGGTGGACGATGACCCTGATGGCCTGCAGCCGGGGCTCGAAGTAGCGCTCGCGCAGCAGAGAGGCCAGGTCGCCGTCGCCCGGCCCCACGTAGGACGCGACCAGCGGGAGGATGCGCTCGACCCAGCGGTGGCCGGGCACGTCCAGGATCTGCCACAAGGAGACGAGGTCGGTGCGCAGGTCGCCGGTGTCGGGTATCGGCCAGTCCGGCCGGGAGCGGGTCAGGGCGTCCACCACCAGCGGTACCTTGGACGGCCAGCGCCGGTAGACCGCGGTCTTGGCCGCCCCGGACCGCGCGGCCACGGCCTCGACGGTCAGGTCGGCGAAGCCCACCTCGTCCAGGATGTCCAGGGTGGCGGCCAGGATCGCGTCCTCGACGTCGCTGCTGGCGCGGCGCCGGCGCGGAGCCGCAGCCCGCGCCGGTGCCGTGCCCGAGGCCGGGGCCAGGGCCGGTTTGCCGCGCGTCATGCCGCGGCCGTTGCGGGGGTGGTGGCCGTTGCGGGGGCAGTGGCCGCGGCCGTTGCGGAATGGCGGCGCTGCCTGCGGGCTGCGGCGGCCAGCATGAGCAGCGCGCCGGCCAGCACGTACACCGCGAGCACGGTCAGCGGGCCGGTCAGCCCGGTCCCGTTCAGGTAGATCACGCTGCGGGCGGCGGTCAGGCCCGCGCCGGGCGGAAGCCCCTGGCCGATCACGTTCCACGGCCGGGCCAGCAGCGACGTGGCGATGGACTGGCCCGCGGTCGGGTCGCCGATGACGACCATGCCGATGACGGCGATCAGCGTGCCCGGCAGGCCCAGCGCGCCCTGCAGTCCGGCGGTAGCCACCGCGGAGGCGGACGTCACCAGGATGCCCAGCCCGGCCAGCGCCAGGTTGTACCCGCTAACCACGCCCATGACCGGGCCGATGAGCAGCGCGCCGACCAAGCCCGAGGCGGCCGCGTAGCCGACCAGCATCACCAGCCGCTGGGCGACCTGCCTGATGCTCATGCTGCGCATTCCGCCCAGCATAAGGCCGAGCACGGTGGCGCCGACGTAGCCGCCCAGTATCCAGCCGACGACCAGGAAGAACGCCGAGATGCCCGACGGGTCGGAGGCCGGCAGCGGCTCCAGGTCGCGGACCTGCAGCGGCACGTGGACCTTGGCGGCCGCCTGGGCGAGCCCCGCGGTGAGCAGGATGGCCGTCCCGGGGCTGCGGGCGGCGGCGGTCAGCAGTTCGTCGCCGGACGGGCCGGTCACGATGGCGGCATAGGCTCGCTGGTCGCGGACCGCGGCCCGGGCCGCGGCGGCGTCCGGCTCGGGCACCAGCCGGATGGCGCCGTCCGTGCCGTGCGCCTGCAGGGCGCTGACCAGCCGCGAGGAGCCGGCCACGGCGACCGGGGCGTCATGCAGGGCCGGGCGGTGCAGCACGCCGATGAAGACGCTGGCCAGCAGGAGCTGGAACCCGATCACCGCGGCCAGGGCCGCCACCGGGCGGATCAGCTTCCGCGCCGGGCTCGTGACCGCGTGCGTGGCGGGGACTTGACGGTTTTCGGCGGTGGTCATCATGGTCGTCCTTCTCATTAACTACGGTACGTTTCGTAGCTAAGATAGCTCGCGGCGGGAGGCCGCGGCAAGTCCGCAGGACGTTTCGTTGGCCGGGGATCTAGGCGGCCGGCCGGATCGCGGCGTACAGCAGCATGTCCACGCGGAGGCCGCCGATCTCCTGATGGCTGCGCATCAGCCCCTCGCGCTGGTACCCGGCGGATCCGGCGGTGCGCCAGGAGGCCGTGTTCCAGGGCTCGATGTACAGCTCGATCCGGTGCAGTTCGGGCAGGGACCAGGCGAAGCTGGTCAGCGCGGTGAGCGCCTGGGCGGCCAGCCCGCGGCCGCGGCTGCGCGGCGCGATGGCGTATCCGGCCGAGGCGCGGCCCGCGGCGATGGACGCCAGCCACAAGCCGGCCCCGCCGAGGGCCTCGTCGGTGTCCCGGTCCGCGACGCAGAACGAGTAGCCCGCCCCGGTGGCCAGGCGCTCGTGCTGGCGGCCGATGTGGGCCAGGGCCTCACGGCGGCTGGCGTGGCCGGGCAGCGTGCCGGTCTTCGGCACGTACGGGTCGGTCGACAGGTCCAGGAGCATGTCCACGTCGCGCCCGCCGAAGGCCCGCAGGCGCACGTCGCCGAAAGCGGGCAGGACCGAGGGCATGACCAGGCGGACCGGGCTCATACTGACGATCCTGCCTCCGGCCTGATCAGTACACCCAGCCGGGGCTGGCGGGCGCGGGCAGATCGGTGACCAGGTAGAACTCGAAACCGGCCAGCCTGGCGTAGTACTCGTCGGTCGACGTGTCGCCGATGTGCAGCATCCGCCGGCAGCCGAAGTGCGCGGTGTGCTCGGCCAGCCGGTGCTTGTGGCACACGAAGTCGACCTCGATGCCGGCCTCGGCCCAGATGGCCCGCTGCTCGGACAGCGTCCGGTCCGAGGCGCTGCCGACGATGTAGCCCCGGGACTTGGCCTCGGCCACCATGGCGAACGTGACCGGGCCGGGCGGCTCGCCCGCCTCCATGGTGCCGTCGATGTCGAAGCTGACCAGGACGAGAGCGGCCGGGATGTCATCGGCCCGGTCTGCCGGGCCGAGGCTGTCGGTCGTCATGATCGCCTGGTCACAGCCCGGTGATGGTGACCTGAGCGGGGTGCTCGACGGTGAACCGGTAGCGGATGGCGGCGGTCTGCCCGGCGTCGAGCACTAGGTCCCAGGTGAGCTCGCCCAGATCGGTCTGGCCGGCCGGGTTCGGGCTGGTCTCGCGGAGCCTCACCTTGATCTCCCCGTCCTGGGACACCGGGATGTGGTCATGCACGCTCACCCGGGCCTGGTTCTGGCGGTGGTTCTCCACCGTGATCTCGTAGGCCACGTCGATCGTGCGGGTGCCCCCCAGCATGGCCTTGCTCGTGCTGCGGCGGCGCAGCTGCCGTTCCACC
>Ga0210398_10001500_pt1 | contig 24016 bp, 20 predicted proteins | sample IncBWC4OmetaG_FD_161047 | JGI IMG/M metagenome (GOLD analysis project Ga0210398, IMG submission 161047) | Forest soil microbial communities from Barre Woods Harvard Forest LTER site, Petersham, Massachusetts, United States - Inc-BW-C-4-O | ecosystem: Environmental > Terrestrial > Soil >...
CCAAAGCCGCTTCTGTTGTTGCCTGTCGAACATTTTCGACGGGTGTAGCCGCTAGTCTCTGATTCCCAGCACAATCGATCCAGAAGACACACACCCGTAGCTGATTCGCCGGGTTCGTGTCTGCTTTCTGATTCCGGCTTTCAGCCCTTATCCACAGAGAGGTCTGTATGCCGGTTGTCGAAGTCGAGTCCCAGCCATATTCCTCGCCGAAGCGCGGCGCCGCTCCGCAGAGACTGAGCCATCTGCGCCTGCTTGAAGCGGAGAGCATTCACATTTTGCGTGAGGTGGCTTCGGAATTCGAGAGGCCGGTGATGCTGTACTCCATCGGCAAGGACTCAGCGGTGATGCTACGCCTGGCACAGAAGGCGTTTTATCCGGGTACAATTCCCTTCCCCCTGCTGCACATCGATACGGGATTCAAATTTCGCGAGATGCTTACGTTCCGCGATGAGGTGGCGCGGTCGGTGGGCGCAGAGTTGCTGGTGTGGCGCAATGAACTGGCGATTGCCGCCGGCACCAATCCCATCGTTCTGGATACGAAACGTTGCTGCGGGCTGCTTAAGACGCAGGCTCTGCTTGACGCGCTGCGCCATTACAAATTTGACGCAGCCTTTGGCGGCGCGCGGCGTGATGAAGAAAAATCCCGTGCCAAGGAGCGCATCTATTCCTTTCGCGATGAGGCCGGTCAATGGGATCCAAAGAACCAGCGCCCTGAGCTCTGGAACGTTTACAACGCGCGTGTTCATCCGGGTGAGAGCATCCGCGTCTTTCCGCTCTCCAACTGGACGGAGATGGATGTGTGGCAATACATCCACGAAGAAGAAATCCCAGTGGTGGATCTGTACTTCGCCAGGGAGCGCCCGATGTATGTGCGCGGCGATGCGCTGCTTCCGATCGAGCAGGACTTCGTAGCGCGCCCTGGCGAGAAACCGCAAATGGTCAAATCACGGCTGCGTTCGCTGGGATGCAGTCCGTGCACCGGCGCGATCCGCTCCGAGGCTGAGACAATTCCCGGCATCATTGGGGAATTGCTCTCGTTCCGTTCTTCCGAGCGGGCCAACCGCGCGATCGATCACGATCAGGAAGGTTCGATGGAGATCAAGAAGAGGGAGGGCTACTTCTAGATGTCAGCCGCGACTCTTTCGAGCTTCTCAATTCACGACTTTCTTCGCCAGGAACGCGAGAAGGATCTGTTCCGCTTTTCGACGGCGGGCAGCGTTGATGATGGGAAGTCCACGCTGATTGGACGCCTGCTCTATGACACGCGGTCAGTTTACGAAGACCAGGTGCGGTCGATCGAAGGGAAAGGAACGACGGCTCCGGGGCAAATCGACTTCGCACTGCTGACCGACGGCCTGCGGGCGGAGCGTGAGCAAGGCATCACGATCGACGTGGCGTATCGCTATTTCTCTACGGCGAGGCGCAAATTCATCATCGCCGATACGCCCGGGCATGAGCAGTACACGCGCAACATGGCGACTGGAGCATCAACAGCGGATGCCGCCGTCGTGCTGATTGACGCGAGCAAGGGTGTGCTGGTGCAGTCCCGCCGTCATGCTTATATTGCATCGCTGTTGCGCGTGCGGCATGTACTGGTTGCGGTGAACAAGATGGACCTCGTCGGCTACGATGAAGCTGTCTTTCTAGCGATCAAGCGCGAATTTGCGGATGTCCTGGATCGCATTGCCACTGATACTCGCGCGCCCGTTGAGGCTACTTTTGTTCCGGTCAGTGCGCTTATCGGAGACAACATCGTTCATCGCTCGAAGGTGATGCCCTGGTATGACGGACCATCGCTCCTTGAGCTGCTGGAATCGCTTCCGGCCTCGGAGGAAACTCGTGCGGCTCATTTCCGCTTCCCCGTGCAGCGCGTCCTCCGGCCTGACCACACTTTTCGCGGTTTTGCGGGGCAGATTGCGGCAGGGACTGTGCGACTGGGAGATGTTGTGACTGTGCTCCCTTCCGCGAGAACCGCCGAGATTGAGCGCATTGTCACGTGGGATGGAGATTTGGCCGAAGCGCACGCGCCTCTTTCCGTCACCCTGGTGCTGAATCGCGAGCTTGATATCAGCCGCGGCGATCTGATTGTTGCGGCTGACGAACCGGCAATCGTCGCGAAGAGTGTAACGGCGTCCCTGGTGTGGATGGATCAGCGTCCGCTCGATCTGAGCCGCAGATATCTTCTTAAGCACGCTAGTCGTACAGTGCCGGCGTTTGTCACTTCGATCGAACATCGCGCGAACATCAGCACGCTTACGCATGAACCGGCCGAGACGCTGGAGTTGAACAGCATTGGGGTTGTGAATCTCAGCCTGCTGCAGGCTATCGCTTTCGACCTGTATCGCGAGAATCGCTCCACTGGAGCGTTTATTCTCATCGATCCTGCGACCAACGGCACGGTTGCCGCGGGCATGATCACGGGAGCTCCGGATGAACGCCAAGCTACCGATGGTCTGGGGCCGGTCACGGCGGAGGAAAGAGCTGCGCGGCGGAGTCATCGTGGCGGAGTGCTCGAATTGATCGGCTCGAGTGATGCCATCGATCTGGTCGAGCGATCTTTGTTCGATCTTGGAGCCATTACCGCACGAGTAGAAGCTGCTGATGCGGCTGACGAACGCGGAGCCGCCATTCAATTCATGATCGAAGCTGGATTGATCGTTCTCAGCGTTAAGCCCACAGACGAGAGCACTCTCGAAGCACGCTCAGGAGAACACCACATCTCGGCGGACGCGGGCGATCTCCACGGGCTGATATCTGCTGTGCACCAACTGCTCATTCGATCCGGTGTTGTTGTGTCCTCAGGAAAGGCAGGTTCGCGATGACAATCGCCGCAATTCAGAGCGAAGTAAGGGCCAAGATGGACAACGTTCGCGCGGCGCTGGCGGACGTAGTCACCGGCAATTCTGATGTGTGCCTGACCTGCAGTTTTCAGGCGGAAGACGTGTTGCTGACCAGGCTGGCCATCGAACTCGATGCCAATCTGCCAGTCCTCTTTCTCGACACGGGTTACCACTTCGCAGAGACCTATGCCTATCGTGATCGAATTGCGAGTGAGTGGCGGCTGAACCTCATTAACCTGCTTCCCGAGAAGACCGTCGCCGAGCAGGAGGCGGAGCACGGGCTGCTATATCAGTCGGCACCGGACCAGTGCTGCAAGCTGCGCAAGGTTGAGCCATTGTTCAAAGCTGTCGCCGGATATCGCGTGTGGCTGACCGGCCTGCGCCGGGAACAGGCGAAAAGCCGGGCTGCGCTGGAGGAGTCGGCCATGTTCACGCTTCCGGGCGGCAAGCAGGTGTTGAAGCTTGCTCCGCTAGCTGGATGGACTACGCGCGATGTCTGGTACGCCTGCGAAGAACTCAGCATCCCCCTGCTGCCACTCTATGCGCGCGGTTACACCTCGATCGGCTGTGAGCCTTGTACCTCCCTTCCGCTCGATCCTGGCGATCCTCGTTCGGGCCGCTGGGCCGGCCGCAAAATTGAGTGCGGCATCCACATTGAAGCGGCGGCGAAGTGATGCGACAGTCTAAGAGGGCAACCCGATGCAGTACATCATTGGATTTGTAATTGCACTGTTCATCGCGCTGACCGGCGTGGGAGCCGGCACGATCACGGTCCCGGTTCTGATTCTCTTCCTCGGCGTGCCGGCGCCGGTGGCGGTGAGCATCGGCCTGATGTTCTCAGCGGCAGTGAAACTTATTCTTGTTCCGGCGCAGGTTATTCGTGGCAACGTGGCATGGCGGACACTGGGCTTCATGCTGCTGGGCGGCGTGCCGGGAGTGCTGATTGGGTCACTGTTCCTGAAGCATCTGGTAACTGTGGGATCGCAGAATCTTCTCAACGCGCTACTTGGCGCGATCCTGGTAGGGACTGCAAGCTGGCAGATTGCCTATTCGTTTCATCCGATGAAGCAAAACGCGGATAACCGCGACCGCAGCCGTCTGCTGCCGTGGCTGATGTTTCCGGTAGGCGCCGAGGTGGGATTTTCATCGGCCGGTGCGGGGGCTCTGGGTAGCGCAGCACTTCTGAGCCTGACACCACTTATCCCGGCTCAGGTTGTGGGAACGGACATTGCGTTCGGCTTTATCGTTTCGCTTATCGGGAGCGGCGCGCATTGGTTTACAGGGAGCGCCAACAACCTGTTACTGCTGCAATTGATCGCGGGAGGCGTCGCCGGCGCTGTCGGTGGGACCATGCTCAGCACACGAGTTCCACGCCGACCACTGCGTCTTGCCTTGTGGGTCTGGCTGCTGATTCTCGGGGGACAATTCCTGCTGAACAGCTATCGGAACAGCACCGCGCCGCAGAAGCAAACTACAGGCGAACTACACAGAGAGCACGTGAGTCAAGCTACGGGTTTGAAGTTACCCTTGGCTAAATAGAAGGATGGCTCACTTATAGGTAGGAAAGGTGCTGCCGAACATAGGGACCTTACTTTTGGATTGCTCCTCCGTGACCTCGTCCTGGATTACGTCCCAATGCTCCACGAGGATGCCGTCTTCAATGCGGAGAATGTCGGCGGCGATCCAGTTGACCGGGGCGCCGAAGCCGGAAAAGCGGCCGTGCACAATGACGAAGTCTCCGTCCGCAACGATGAGTCCCGGTTCATAGCGCAAGGTGGGCGGGATTCCTTTGATGAGGTTGAAGGCCCGTCACGGCCGGGCTCTATGTGTGCGCTGTGCTGGATATAGTCGGGCGACCAGAACTGCTCCGCCGCATGATAGTCGCGCTTGTTGAAGAGTGTGTCGAACGCTTCGAGCACCAGATTCTTGTTCCGATCCTGCCGTGTTTCATTCATGGCTACTTTTCCGGTTACTTCACTTGCTCAGAGTTTTGATCCGCCGTCCACGGGAATGCTTGCCCCTGTAATCCAGCGCGCGCCGTCCGATGCGACAAAAGCAATTACGTCGGCTACGTCTGACGGCTGGCCGATGCGCTTGAGCGCCTGCATAGAGAGCGTCAAACCGCGGCCCCCCTCAGTCTTGGTGAAGTTGGACATATCAGTTTCGATGACTCCGGGAGCAACGCCATTTACGCGAATCCCACGCGGACCCAGTGTCGCCGCCCAGTGCTTGACCAGCGTGTCGAGCGCCCCCTTAGTGGCTGCATAGGCGGGGATCGATGGGGCTCCCGGCTGTCCTGGATTGCCAGGTACAGCGTGTGAGGCAAGAGACGAGACGAGGATAATGTTCGATCCCTCGCTGAAGAGCGGCAATAGTTCCTTCACAAGAAAGAATGGGCTGCGCACGTTTGTGGCGAAGAGGTTGTCGAAGTCTTCTATGGTGTGATCTTCGATGGCTGCGGCCTTCGAGATGCCGGCGTTGGAAACGAAGATATCGAGATGCTCGCCGACGATGGCGCGGACCTGCTTTGCAAGCACGGCCGCGCCCTCCGGAGCCGACAAGTCTGCCTGCGCCGCGTCAGCATGCCCGCCTGCGGCGCGGATCTCGGAAACAAGCGCGCCGGCTTCGGCAGCGGCACGGCCGTAGTGAACGATGACGCGCGCTCCAGCATTTGCAAGAGCCAGGGCGGTGGCGTAGCCGATACCGCGGGATGCCCCGGTAATAAGTGCGGTTTTATTCGCAAGACTGGTCACTTCTCAAACTCTCTGGATTAAGACGACGCGATACGTTGAGCCTTTGAAGCGATGCTCGCGCACCTTGCGGTATTCCGGGCCGTCGTACCAGGCCTTCGCTGCCTCGATGCTTGGGAACTCGAGGATCACAGCGCCTTCCGTCGACTCTCCTTCAGATCTTCATGCCGTCCGTAAAGGGCAAGAATCTTGACCTCGTGGCCGGCGAGCGTCGCGGGCACCTCTTTCGAGTAAAGGTTGAGCTCGTTCTGATCAAGCGTCTTGTCGCGCGTAAAAACCATGTATGCACTCATAGGAATCTCCGTTTTAGTGTGTGAGCGTTGAGTAACCTCCGATTACCTCGCGCCACTATTGACGAGAAGTTCCGCACCGGCGGTTGATTCAGCATAGAACGGATAGTCGGTGTAGCCGCGCGCATCGAATGTGTAAAAGGTGTTGCGATCGTAGGGTGTGAGGGGGAGATCTTCGCGAATTCGCCGGGGCAGATCAGGATTCGATACAAAGTGACGGCCGAAGGTGACCGCATCGGCGTCTCCTCTTTCAACGATCGCTTCTGCTGTATCCGGCTCAAAGCCGCCGGCAGCCAGGATCTTGCCCTTGAAGATCTTCCTGAGCTGCTGTGACGCGACCGGAGCCTCCCCTTCTTGGATCACGACATTGCCCTTCACTCGGGGCTCGATGATATGGAGGTAGGCCAGGCCGAACTCGTTCAGATGCTCACCAACGTAGGAAAAGAGGGCCTGTGGATTGCTGTCCGACATACCATTCCAGGTGCCGCCGGGGCCGATGCGGACCGCAACCTTGTCACCTCCCCACACGGAAATCATTGCGCTCAAAACCTCAAACAAAAAGCGCGAGCGATTCTCGATCGATCCTCCGTATTCATCGGTGCGCTTGTTGCTGCCGTCCTGAAGGAACTGATCGATGAGATAGCCATTTGCTGCGTGCAATTCCACGCCGTCGAAACCCGCAGCCTTGGCGCGAAGAGCCGCCTTGCCGTAGTCTTCGACGATTCCGGGAATTTCCGAGGCGGCAAGCGCGCGATGAGGCGATGGCTGAACCCAGCCGCTCGGTGCGGACACCAGCTTGGAGGCATCGTTCCAATAGGCTGGATTGACAGAGGCCGAGACGGGCGTTTCGCCTCCGGTCATCGCGACATGTGAGGAGCGGCCGGTATGCCATAGCTGCGCGAACATGTGTCCGCCCCTGGCGTGAACGGCGTTGACGATCTTCTTCCAGCCTTCGACCTGCTGATCTGTGTAAAGACCCGGTGCGCCCAACCATCCGCGGCTGGTGACGGAGATATTGGTCGCCTCCCCGATGATGAGGCCGCCGTCAGAAGCTCGCTGCGTGTAATACTCGGCCATCAGATCGCCGGGAATCGAGTTGGGCTGAACAGACCTCGAACGCGTGAGTGGAGCCATTACCACCCGATGCTTCAACTGCATGGTTCCAAGTTGAAGGGGAGTGAACAGCTTCTTCTCGGCTGCCGTGCTCATATCGAACCTCAATTCTGCTGGCTGCGGTTTAATAGATACGGTACATATCGTATCAGTCGCGTTTAATTGGATACACCATGTACCATTTCGGATTCAAGCAATATCGCTTTTTTGCCAAGGAGCGTCATGGGATCTGCAGAAGGTCAACAAGAGACGCATTCTGTTCGAGGAGGACGGCCGCGAAATCCCCGGATCCAGCAGGCGATCCTGAAGGCAGCCGTGGATCTGGTGCTCGAGAATGGTTTTAAGGTGCTCAGTATGGATGCGATTGCCGGCAGAGCCGGAGTTGGACGCATGACGATCTACCGTCGCTGGCCGAACAAGGCGGCGATCATCATGGACGCATTCGTAGCACGAGTAGATCCGAACACGCTTTTTCTGCCATCCAGGACTTATCTCGAGAGCATCCGGCTGCAGATGCGCACGATGGCGAAGGTATTCCGCGGCAAGGATGGAACGCTCATCCGAGCCCTGCTGGCGGAGGCACAATTCGACCCCGAACTTGCCACCGCCCTTCGCGAAAGATGGACGATGCCCCGGCGAAGAATGGCGATCGCCTATTTTGAGGAAGGTATGCGAAAAGGATTTCTGCAACCAGACGTGGACCCCGACGCCATGATCGACGTCCTTTATGCTCCGATCTACTACCGCCTGCAGATGGGAATCGGGCCGTTGACCGACGCATATATCGATGAGATCTTCGAGCACGCGATGAAGGGGCTGAGAAAGTTGTAAACGCCGGCAGGCCGGCCATCTTTCGACAGCGATGCACTCGACGGTTTTCTTCGGACCATACGGTCGCCGCGCTGATCCCTGCCTTGTCCGCTTCTCCCTCACGCTGTGCCTTCATCGGCTTCCCTCGTCTTTTTCGCCTGTGCTTCCATCAGTGCCATCCTCAGCTGCTGGTTTTTGATGAGCAGCTGACAAATCCATTCCTGCAAGCTTCGCAGCCGGCACTCCCACTCCTCATGCAGGACTTCAATTGATATCTCCGATCGATAACGGGTAAGCACCGGCCCCGGAATCGAAAGGAGAGGATCGACTTGCAGGAGTGTTTCTCCACTTAGCTGGATGTTCATGTTGACCTCCGGTAAAAATTTGCGCTTGAGGCAGGTACTGGTCTTCAAGTGGTCTTTCCAGCCGCTCCGCATTGGTGCCGGACCGAAGACGTCAGGAGCGTTATGCACATTGAAGACACTATGAAGCAGATTTCGAAGCTTTGCATCCCACGAAGGAATGCATTTTCCATGCTTGTGACTGGGCGTCATCGGGTACCCCTAGCGAGGGGTAACCTCATATAGGTTTTAGCGGCGAGGCAACGTCGACTTCCGCAAACACCAATTACGCAGACCTAAAACATTACATACGAGGGCGACGGCTCTCAGGGATAATGATTTCGCGGCGCCCGAAGAGACGAGCGTCGAGTGAGAAGGCGCCCGGGCCCAGTAATACGAGGGCGCACGACATGACGGCGAGATCGACGGCAGTAAGGCCCTGCACGTGCCTGTCCGCTTCCCCGGTCAGGAGCATCGAAATACCCGTCACAGCGTAGCCGATTGTTGCCGCAAAGCCGGCAACAGGAGTCAGGAAGCCGATAAGAACCATGAGCCCTACGACGACCGCAAGTAGCGCCGTCCCCCAGACACTCAACGCACTCTCGCTGATTGCAGTAAGGCCGAACAATCCCTGGCCAATTGCGCTGAAGGCAACTGCAAGCCGAAGTAGAATGAGGCCGATTCCAGGCCATCCGTCCGGGAAACTGGAAAATAGCTTCTGCAGCCTATGCCTCCTCGGCGGGAAGAACGCGCTCCCGATGAGGCTAGTCTCGATGATCCGGAATTGAATCCCCAGATCGAGTGCTTTTTTCTCGCCACTTAAATGGCCTACTACTTAAGTAGGTGAGTGGACTAGAGTTGTATGATTCCGCGCCTGATGGCGATCGCGACGGCCTCGGTGCGGTCGCCCGCCCCTAATTTCTCCATGATGTGCTTGATGTGTCCCTTGACCGTCTCCTCGGAGATGAAGAGCAGCGCTGCGATGTCGCTGTTGCGATTCCCTCCGGAAATCTTCTCAAGGACCTCGATTTCGCGCTTGCTCAAAGCGTCAGAGCCGAAGTGTTCCGCAAGATGCGCTGCAACTTCGGGCGGAATTTGTTTCTTCCCGGCATGGACCCTGCGGATCATCTCCACGAGCTGTTTCCGGGGCATGCTCTTGAGCATATATCCCTGTGCTCCGGCCTCGAGAGCACGCTGGATCTCGGCATCTCCTTCAAAAGTCGTCAGCATGATGACGCGGGCATTTGGGAACTCGGTGCGGATCGCGATCATCGCGTCAATGCCGCCGATATCAGGCAGCCGGAGGTCCATCAGCGTTACGTCCGGGCGATGTTCCCGGAAGCCGGCGATAGCGTCGCGCCCGCTTGCCGCCTCTGCGATCAGAAGCATATCGGGCTCATTTTTGATGACAGCCGCGATTCCCTCGCGCATTAGCGGATGGTCGTCAACGGAGAAGATTCGAATCCGAGAAGGGGCGCTCACTTATCTGCCTGCTTCCTTTTGGACGTAGCGGAACTTTCAAATTTTTCCCTGCTGAGCCAGGGCAGCCATTGCGATATTGGACCACGGGACCCGCTCTCGAAGGCGATCGCACTGGGAACCGTCAATTCAACCTCGGTCCCGGCGCCAATTCGGCTTCGGAGCTTGAGACTGGCCCCGATGCCTTCGGAGCGCTCCCTCATGCCCGAGAGCCCCCAATGGCCATCCCGACCCGAATGAAGCACCTGAGGATCGATCCCACGGCCATCGTCGCGCACCAGAACTCTCAGGTGCCCGCTCGCATATTCTACTTCGACCTCGATGCTGTTTGCCTGGGCATGTACAAACGCATTCACCAGTGCCTCGCGCCCGATGCGGTATACCTCGTCGCGGATGATGGGACGGACAGGACGCGCAGTGTTATTTGTGATCACGCGATATCCGATGTTGTCGTCGAGTGTGAACTCCTGCCGCACTCGTGAGAATGCCATCTCTAGACTGCGGTTCTCCGCCTCGGTAGTACGCAGTCCGCGCAAGGCGTTTCTGCCTTCTTCAGTAACTTTTCCCATCAACTCCAGGACTCGTCTCAAGAGCGGCTTGACCGGAGAGTCCTTGGGTAGCTGGTCCTCGGCCACATCCAGTTGAAGGGAAGCGCTCAGGACGCCCTGAAGCAGGGTGTCGTGTAGTTCCTGCGCAATTCGCGTTCGTTCCGCAAGCCGCTCCTGAAAACGCATATTCAGTCGCCTGGTCATCTGATACATGCGCAGACGAAAGATGGCAACGATCACCAGAACAGCCACGGCTACGCACAGGAGTCGAAACCACCACGTTTGCCAGAACGCGGGCTCGATGATGAAAGATACAGCCGTCTCCGGTCCATTCCAAAGGCCATTGCTATTCGAAGCAACGACGTGGAAACGATAAGAGCCCGGCCCTAGGTTGTTGTAAGAGACCTGCCGGGAGGCGACGATCTCGCTCCATCCGTGATCGGTACCATCGAGCTTGTAGCGGAAGCGAATCCGTTCGGGCGCAGCAAGATTGCCCCCTGAGTAATTAAAGACGATGCTTTCAACTCCGGCTGGAAGCCTGAGCGGATTCTGCAGGTTGAGCTGACCTCCCCCAGCCGACATCGACTCGATCCGAACGGCGGCAGAGACGGAGTTGTCGATTGCGGCCTTAGGGTCGGCGACAGACAATCCACGATTCAGCGAGACCCAGATGCGGCCGCGTGGATCCGATACTATAGTGCGATCGCGACCGACCCCTTCGACCCCAAGAAGACCGTCGCTCATTCCGTAGCTTTGGACATCGGTCTCCGCGAGGGATCCGTTCAAGAGCCGATCACGATTTACCTGGAGCACGTGATCCGAGGTTGAAAACCAAAGCGAGCCCATCCCGTCTTCGGCAATGCCGTAAATCTGCTCTCGCAACGCCTCAGGCAGCTTCTGCGGCACGTGGATATGGCCAAAGGATAAGAATGCCAGACCTCCGGAGGTTACGATCCAGAGCACATGCTTTGAGTCCTCGAAGATGGTTCTCACGCTCGAAGCCGGCAGGCCGTCTGCAGCAGAGCGATTTGCCCAGCGGCCGTTCGCAAACGAGGCAAGGCCGGCTGGCGTTGCCAACCACATCGTGCCGTCGAAGCCTTCGACGATGGAATTGATGGTGTTCGCCGGGAGTCCCTGGGCCTCAGAAAAATTGGTGGATTTGCCTTCGGCCAGCCGGCTCACGCCGGCGCTCACGGTTCCAGCCCATACAGTTCTGTCGCTGTTGCGATGGACAGAATATACGCTGTCCTGGGCCAGCCCGTCAGCCCGCGTGTATGTGCGTGCGATAAACGAGTCGCCGTTTGCAGTCAGCACGGTAAGACCACCACCCTGTCTTCCTACCCAGACCTCGCCTTTGCCGCCGCTGATGGAATAGACAACATCGTGGTCCAGACCATCAATTGTTATTTGTCTGACTCGCCCATCTCTCATCCGATAGAGTCCGCCAGAAAGCGGCGCAGACCACGTCCAGCCGTCTGAGTCGACATAGACAGGTCCGTTGCTGTCTGCGGGCAGGCCCTGGGCGGTTGAAAATGTGGAGAACATCCCATCTCGCAACCGTTCGATGCCTTGCGGGCCGCCAAGCCAAAGGCTCCCGTCCCGGTCTTCATAGATTGCAGTAACTTCGCTTCCGGGTCCCGGTTTCAGTTGATCGAGGGAAACCGCACCAGAGAGAGCAATGCGGACGATGCCATGATTCGTTCCGATCCAGACGTTGCCGTTGTGATCCCTGGCCATCGCCAGAATCTGCAGTTGTCCGACTGGTGTTGCCAGTTCCTCCGCTGTGAGGCTCTTGCCATCCCAATGCTGGAGTCCGTGGTCGGTCCCGATCCATAAAGCGCCATTGACCGCGGGAAGCAGGGCTTTGATCTTCGAATCGTCGGATTCCTCTGCAAGTTTGGAGATGTGCCCCTGGCTTACGCGCGAGAGTCCATTGTCCTGTGTGCCCATCCAGATTCGGCCGTCGCGAGTCACCGCAAGCGAGATGACAATGCCCGGTTGGTCTTCGGTTCTCACGACGGTTTCCAGCCGTCCATTACGATAGCGGAGCGTACGGTCGCCCAGCCCAGAAAGAAGCACCGCACCTTCGTTATCGAGCGTCATGGCGGTCATGGTGATGTCCTGCAGGTCGAGACGGGCGGCGACATCCTCAAATTTTCCGTTGCGATACAGAAGGAGGCGCGGACCCTCGAGACGAATCCACAGGTTTCCTTCAGCGTCGGAAAGCAGCCCGCGGACAGGACCAGTGGGAGTCCCGTCTGGCAGCGGCTGTTGAATCATCTTGAAGTTATAGCCATCAAAACGGACCAGGCCTCTTTCGGTTCCAATCCACAGATAACCGTCACTCGACTGGCTGATGGCGTAGATCGCTCCGCCGACAAAACCCCGGTCTGGCCCCCATTTGTCGAGGACATATTGTGAGATTGTTCTGTTGGGATCGAGTGCGAAGGCTGATTTCACCAGGCAGATGACTACAAATCCTGCCAGCAGCCACCCGCGCAACCTGTGACCTGGAGCCATTCGTTCACGGCAGGAATTCGAATTTCTCAATGACAACCTCGACAGGTTGCTGAGATGAGTTTCTGGAGTGACGGAAGTCGTAGAGGTCGATGTGAGCTGCCTCGTTTGCAGGAATCGGGATGCCTGAGGTGAACACATGCTCGCTCACCGTGGGTGCGCCGGCGCTCAAGCCTGAACCACGCACGGTCTTGAAAGAAGCACGGCCAGACTCCCATCGAAACATATGCGTAAGGACTCCGTTTGGCGCCATGAATCGGGCGACGTTTTCAGGAACATAGAATGGCTGGACGACAAATTGCGCGTTCTTGCTGGCCGGATTACCCCATCGGCTTAATTCAATGTCCAGTTCGGCACGGACGTCATCGGTCCGCAGGTCATCTATTGTATATAAGCCCAAAACACCGGTCGGGCTCAGATGACCGGTGTCCTGCACTACGAAGATGTAAGAGCCATAACCGAGACTGCGGGTCATGCTTACCTCCGCGCATGTCCATTCGCCGTCACTCTGCTGCATGCGCAAATGGAGATAGCCCTGTGCGTCGACCCATGCGTTCTCAGGGTCATATGCGTTGGGCTCACCTCCCCGGTCGTTGCTTGCAGTTCGGACAGTCCAGTCGTATCCACTGAAGTGAATTACCTTCGAAACGACGGGAGCGACCGGTTTGCCTTGGACGGTGACGACCGCCAGGACGCCATCGCCTATCACTGGCAACTTAGCGACCTTTGAGGTGGGCCGGTAGCCGGGTGCGACCAGGAGGGCCGCATAGTCGGTGCCAAGATGCGTCGAATTCCTCCACGTCGAATCGGGCTGGATGTTTGTGAACGGATGGTTCGCAAAGGGCTGAATCCACCAGATCCCACTGTGCGCGTAAAGAACGACCTGTTGCCCGGGCATGAAGCCGGTTACCCGTCCCTCGATATACCCCATTTGCGCCGGGCCTCCCGCATTGGCCGCGGGCACCTGGGTGATCTGGAGCGATGATTTGGGTGACGCGCTCGGCGAGTGGCAACCTGCAAGCAGAAGGATGCCAACCGCGAGAAGGATATTCGCCCGGCGCTTGCTAGATCTGGAAGGAAAACGGGAAAAGAGCATAGGCTTTCGAATGTTCACAGTAGTGACAGCAAAACAGACGCGAATGACCCGGGGATCCAGATTCCACAATGAAAGCATTGCAGCATGGAAGCGATTGCACAAGGTCTGGAGGCTGTCGATTCTGTTATGAAGGAAGACGCCTATTGAATTTTGGCTTGTCCGCCCATATGCTGTCCCAGCGGAGCATTCGGCGCGTGAATCAAACCTTACTGTCGCTACCCCCGTCCGCCAGGCCAAAGCCGAGACGTATCGACCGCGGGATCGCACGATCCCTATTGTGTCTGGCTTTGTTTTTGTTGGCGCTTGGTGCTGTCGGCCAGAACCCCGATCCGCTGGCTGCATTGCATGAGTCCTTTGCCCACCCCCCGGACGACAGCCGGATCATGATGCGCTGGTGGTGGTTCGGGCCCGCCGTGACCAAGCCCGAGTTGCAGAGAGAGCTCGAACAGATGAAAGCCGCCGGCATCGGCGGTGTCGAGATTACGACGCTCTACCCGCTCGCTCTGGACGATCCGTCGACGGGATTCAGTAACTTGCCGTTTCTCTTCGAGGAGCACATCGACGCGCTGCGCTTTGCTGCAGAGCAGGCGCGACGGCTTGGCCTGCGTGTCGACATCACGCTCGGCAGCGGCTGGCCGTTCGGCGGGCCTCACATACCAGTGACTGAGGCGGCGGGGGCGCTGCGCACCGAAGACGTGCCCATACCCGCCGGTTCCGATTCTGTCGCCGTTCCGTATGTAGCCGCCGGCGAACGCTTCCTCGCCGCGTTTGTGGTCCCCGGCGCGATGTCGAACCAGGATCTGGGAAAGGCCGTTCGCTTGTCGGAGATTCGGAATGGGCGGCTGTTTGTGCCTCAGGAATCCGAGCCACAAACCGCACTCTTCTTTATCTCCAGCCGGACAGGCATGACGGTGAAGCGGCCGGCGGTAGCGGCGGAAGGATTTGTCCTGGATCATTACGACTCACGTGCAATCGCCACACACCTGCAGTCCGTGGGAGATCGCTTGCTGCAGGCCTTCGGAGACCATCCTCCCTACGCCGTCTTCAGCGATAGCCTGGAGGACTACGGCTCGGATTGGACTCCTGATCTGCTCGAGCAATTCCGGCGGCGGCGCGGTTATGACCTCGAACCTTACTTGCCGGCCCTGATGGGGGACATCGGACCGAAGACAGCGGCGATTCGTCACGACTGGGGACGCACGCTTACGGAACTCGCCAATGAGAATTTTCTTGAGCCCCTGCACGTCTGGGCGCTACAGCACCACACGCTTCTGCGGTCGCAGACCTACGGATTTCCGCCGGTTACGCTGTCGAGCAATCAGTTCGAGGACCTGCCGGAAGGTGAAGGCAAAGCGACGCTGCTGATGTGGCGCGAGTTCTCAGATACACGCTGGGCGGCATCGGCGGGGCATCTCTTCAATCATCCCGTGACTTCGTCGGAAACATGGACATGGCTGCACTCGCCGCCTTTCAGGGCCACGCCACTGGATATGAAGGCCGAAGCGGATCTCCACTTCTTACAGGGAATCAACCAGCTGGTGGGCCATGGGTGGCCGTACTCGCCAGATTCCGCAGGCGAGCCGGGCTGGCGAATGTATGCAGCGGCAGCGCTGAACGCTCACAATCCGTGGTTCACGGTGATGCCGGAGCTCGCCGGATATCTGCAGCGGGTGAGTTTCGCACTGCGCCAGGGAAAGCCCGCTAACGACGTGGCTTTGCTGCTACCGAATGATGACGTGTGGGCCTCGTTCAAAGCGCGTGTGAGTAAGGGTAAGCCGGCTATCTCCATCGGCGGATTTGACGAGACAGGCTCCAACGTCACTATCGACGAATCGATGGCCAAATTTCTAGGCAAGGAAATCATCGGGCAGATTCTGGACGCCGGGTTCAATCTGGACTTCATCGATGCGGATGCGATTGATCAGGTTGGCATCCCATACAAAGCTCTCGTTCTGCCCGGAGTCGATCGCATTCCACCGGCCACCTATGCGAAGATTCTGGACTATGCGAAACGTGGAGGCGTGGTGATTGGCTCGCGCCACGTGCCATCCACCGCACCCGGGCTCGCGAACGCCGAACGCGATGGGGCTCGGATCCAGGAAATCTCGCAATCGCTCTTTCACGGGGAGATCAGTTCGGCACACTTTGTCGAGCACGACGATCAAGTCGGCGGAGCGCTGGCGAAGGCATTGCAGCCCGATATGGTGCTGTCGCCCGCGACACCCGAGATCGGGTTCATCCATCGAAAGCTCCAAAATGGAGATCTCTACTTTGTCGCGAATACCGACAACCACGTGAAGACCGTAACGGCGAAGTTTCGCGATACCGCGAAGCACGGGGAATTCTGGGATCCGCTTTCAGGGGCGGTTTCCGGCGTTGCTGATCCCGCCACTCTGCAGCTTTCTCTGGAGCCTTATGGGTCGCGCCTGATCTTCTTCTCCGACATCGCCCTAGCGGAACAGCATACGCGCCCTCGAGGAATGACAAAGGAAGTCGATCTCTCACATGGATGGCAACTGAGCTTCGCCGGTAATCAGGAGACCAGCGAAATGCCGGATCTTCATTCCTGGACCGATGATCTAAGATTCATCTACTATTCGGGGCTGGCGACGTACCAGAAGACATTCGATCTGCCGCCGGCCTATTCGGCTCCAGGTGCGAGCGTGATTCTCGACTTCGGTCCGGGTACAACGGTCGAGAAGCCGTCTCCACTCGGCGATCCCAACATGCGCGCCTATCTCGAGAGCCCAGTGCGCGAGGCCGCCCAGGTGTACGTCAACGGCCAGTTCGCCGGCGCGGTCTGGAAGCCGCCGTATCGGGTGGATCTCACTCAGCATACTAAGCCCGGGCAAAACGTCATTCGCGTGATAGTCGGAAACACCGCCATCAATGAATTGGCTGGCAAAGCACTACCCGATTACCGACTGCTAAGAGATCGCTATGGCGTGCGCTTCATCCCGCAGGGCATGGACAACCTGCAGCCGCTGCCCTCGGGCATTACAGGCCCAGTCACTTTGATTGAAACGCTGCCGGGGCAGGAGCCGCGCTGAGGTCTTTACTGAAGGACGAAACCAGATGCAGAGAGTTGCGTTTCTCTTCCGACTGAAAGAAGGGGCCGGACCGGCTTACGACGAGGCTCACAAAGCGGTGTGGCCGGAGATGCTGGACCTGCTGAAACGTGCAGGCATCTCAGATTATTCGATCTTTCGCCGGGATGAGTTGCTCGTCCTGACCATGCGGGTTGAGGACTTCGACACGACGTGGTCAAAGATCGACAACGATCCGGTGAATCTGCGCTGGCAGGAGGCGATGTCAGCATTCTTTGCGCCGCTTAAAGGCCTTCGGCCGGCCGAGCGCTTTCCCGTGATGGAAGAGGTCTTCTATCTTCCTTAAGCGTGGATTACTGACCACCCGCAACTGTGAATGAATACGAGCCCGCCGGCAGCAGGTAGATCGTTTGGCCGCTTGTCTCGCCGACAGCATGAATTTTGCTGCTCTTCGTGATCGCGGTTCCGTCGAGCGAATACTCGCTTTGCTGGCGGGCGTTCAGAGGCAGCTGCGCCGTTGTGTTCGGAGGGATGGTGACATTCCACTGCACGGTTGATCCTTTCGTCGACCACGATGAGCGGATGTTGCCATAGTGGGATGCATAGCGGAACTGCAAGCCACCAAGGCGAGAGTCGAAGTTCGGATGCAGATAGATAGTGTGGAAGCCGGCGTCTGCATCTGAGGCGTCAATACCTGCTGCATAGCTGTAGATCCAGTCCGCTACCGCGCCGTAGGCGTAATGGTTGTAGGAGTTCATGCTGGGATCGCCGCGCATCTGATCGCCGTTCCAGCGCTCCCACATCGTGGTGGCTCCGTGGCTGACGAGATAACCCCAAGAGGGATATTCCGTGTTCAGCAGCAGCCGGTATGCGACGTCAGCATGACCGGTATCGACGAGAACTGCCAGCAGATAAGGTGTTCCGAGGAAACCTGTGCCCAGCTTCCATCCATTGCTTTGAATTTTGGCGACAAGCCTGTTGCCAACGGCGTCGCGCCGGGAATCCGGAACGAGCCGCATGTGTAAAGCGAGAACGTATCCCGTTTGCGTATCGCCGCCCTTGCTTTTTGCATTTGGATTGTTGATCGCGCCGAAGGGCGAGGGCCCGTTGTCTGCGCCGTCAATGAATCCGTCGGCGTGTAGGAAGGTGGTTTGAAATGCTGACTTGATCTTCTCGAACAGATCGGCGTACTTCTTCTCATCGTCGGCGCGACCCAGCGCGCGCGCCATCTGCTTCATCAACGTGACGTCGTAAGCCCAGTACGCGGTCGCGACCAAGGGCTGCTTGGTGGGTCCTTCAGGCGAGAGCCAGTCACCGAAGGGGATGCCGGACTTGCTCCAGATGTAATCGGAGCTCTCCGCCTGGATCGCGGCGAGATATTTCTCCATCGCGTCCCAGTTCTGCTCAATCACGCGCGTGTCTCCCGATTGCAGCCACGAGGTCCAGGGAATGATGACGCCGGCGTCGCTCCACCCCGCTCCGAAGCCGGGGTTGGGAGTGGAGGTGCCCGGAGCGAAGATTCCGTACATCGGGGTTCCAGCCTGGGTTCCGCGAATATCTCCCGCGAACTTGTTCGAGAACTGCGACAGGTCCATGTCGTACGAGGCAGCACGCCAGAATACCTGTGCGTCCGCGGTCCAGCCGAGCCGCTCGTCACGCTGTGGGCAGTCGGTGGGCACGCCGACAAAGTTAGATCGCTGTCCCCAGAGAATGTTGCTCCACAGCTGGTTGATCATGGCGCTGCCGGTGTGGAGATCCACGGTAAGCGGCGCATCGCTATGGAATGCGACAGCCGTGACCGACCCGATCGCTGGCTTTGTCTTCAACCCGGTCAACTCGACGTAACGGAATCCGTGGAAAGTAAAAAGCGGCTGATAGTCTTCCGTGCCCTTACCGGAGAGAACGTAGCGGTCGGTGGCCTTGGCGGTGCGGAGATTTTCGGTGTAGATGGTGCCGTCTGAGTTAAGTACTTCCGCAAAGCGCAACTGTACTTCGGTGCCCGCCGCGCCCTGCACGTGCAGGCGCGCAACTCCGGCCATGTTCTGTCCAAAGTCAAAGACGTATACGCCGGGCTTTGGGGTTGTTACGGATTTCGCTTTCAAGACGCGATCGACACGAATGGGCTGGAAATCCTGGGCGATGATCGCAGGCTCGTGCGGCTGGATTACCTCAACCGGATTCCACTTAGCGTCAGAGAATGCAGCGGTGCTCCATCCCGGCTTCTCGAGTCGTGCGTCGTACGTTTCGCCGTCGTAAATTTCGGCCCTCAGGATTGGCGATACATCGGCCTTCCAGCTTGCCTCGGTCGCGACCCACTCGACAGAACCGTCAGTGTGCTCGACGCGCAGTTGCGCCTTCAATGCGGGCGGACTGCTTCCGTAATTGAAAGGCTCCTGCAGCCACTGCAACGGAGTGCTGTACCACCCGGGCGCGAGGTAAACGCCGATCGCGTTGCCGCCGGACTTTACATCGGCCGTAACATCGTAGACCTGATAGACAACCCGGGTGCGGTAGTCAGTCCAGCCGGGCGACAGGATTTGATCTCCGACGACCTTCCCGTTGATCCAGAATTTGTACGCTCCCATCGCGGTCGCGTACAGCCGGGCAGAGCGGATCGGCTTCGCGACCTCAAACACTTTCCGCAGCATCTTTACCGGACCATTCGGCCACGGCGTGCCTACATCGGCCGCCTGCGAGGGATCATTCGACACATAGCGGACGGCGTTTTTCCATGATGACTCGCTGAAAGATGCCGCATTCCACCCCTGCGGCGCGTTCAGCATGGCCTTCCACTTCTCGTCGCTGCGAATCAGCTTGACCGAGCCGTCAGCCATTTCGATGTAGAGGCAGGCGCTCATAGGAGTGGTGCTCACGGTGGCGGCAGTGAAGCTACTGCCAGTGCTCGTCGCATAAAGGGTCACCTCGACGGCGAGCAGATTACTTCCCTGCTGCAACTGCGGCGTGACGTCTACTTCCCTGTAGCTTTTCCACGGCGTCTGCTTCCAAGGCGGCAGAGGCTCGCCTGCCAGCATCTGTTTTCCGTTCATCCAAGCCGACGCGGTGTCTTTGCCAGTGACATAGAGATGGGCGCTGCGCACCGCGAAGGGCAGCGTGAACTCATAGCGGAAATCGTGCTGCGAATCGGAGCCCTTCGCGCCAGTGCCACCGTCGTTGGTGATCCATAGTGCGCCCGATTCGCGAATAGCCTTCTCTTCGGGCTGCTCGAAACTGATCCACTGACCGTGCCATTCGGCCGGTTGCATCAAACCGGTTTCCCACCAGGTCACATCGCTGGCGGGATACGGATTTCCGTCCTTGTCCCACACCTTTACTCGCCAGTAGTAGCGCTGCTCGGGCTTGAGTGCCGGCCCGGCATACACCATCCCGACCGACTTGTCGGATGAGACGCGGTCGCTGTCCCATACGTCCGCCTTGCCGCCCAGCAATAGCTCTGATTTGGTTGCTACCAGCAGCTGATAGGCTGTCTGTCGGGCTGCAAAGCGGTCATCCTGCAATTGCCACGAGAGTTGAGGCTGCGGCGTATCCAATCCGATCGGCGTGACCATCGAGTCGCACTTTAAGTTGATCGGCTTTTGCGCGGCTACTGCCGCATTGACCGCGACCGGCGCAGCAAGGAATAAGGCGACCGCTGTGACGGAATGGAGGTGCCTGAAAGCTTGTCTCAGGCGCAGAAGTGCCAAGGCGGGGCTAATTTCCATGCGTAGACACTATCTGCGAAAGAAAGAATGAGTGTCAATAGGAAATTTGTGTATGATTCGAACGTACCGCGGCCATGTGTGACCCTTTTAATTTCGCCTGCGCATGCCAAGCGACACGCTGAGAGAGGAAGCAATGACAAAAAGATACAGGCTGGCCGTATTCATCACCGCACTCATCGCGACATCCTATGCAGGAGCTCAGGCCACACAGGAAAACCCAATACCGTCGTCGTGGATTGGAACAAGTCTGTGCTCGTCTCGAAATCCACTCCGACGCTGCAGGTGGTGGTGAATCCGATGCTGCGGCAAGGCTCGTCGATTCACGACGGATCATTCGCGGCGCTGCAGCAGCTTGGTGCAGATTATGTGCGATATGTCCCGTGGGAACCTTACCCGAAGCTCGCGGTTGCCGAACTCGATCCTCCCACGAAGGACGGGACCTCGTGGAACTTTTCGCTTATCGATCCGATGACCAGGGACTTCCTCGATGCCACCGCTGGGCACAGCACGGTAATGAACTTCAGCACGATCCCGGTGTGGATGTTCAAGACTGATCAGCCGGTGAAATATCCTGACGATCCGAACCAGGTCTTCTGGACGTATACGCAGGGCACGGAACTTGTCGATCCGTCTGGCAAGCAACTAGGAGACTACTTTGCTCGTCTGGTCAGCTGGTACACGAACGGCGGATTTACGGACGAGAACGGCAAGCAACATTTGTCGGAGTATCACTATCACTTCCCCATCTGGGAAGTATTGAACGAAATCGATTTTGAACATCAGACAACGCCGGAGCAGTACAACGAGCGCTATGATGCGATCGTCAGCGCAATCCAAAAGGTGAGCCCGGATACAAAATTTATGGGTCTGGCGCTCGCCATGCCGCAGAACGATCCTAAGTGGTTCGAGTATTTTCTCGATCACTCGCATCACAAACCCGGCGTGCCCCTCGACTATGTCTCCTATCACTTTTACGCGGGCCCCACGATCGACCAGAGTCTCGATGACTGGCAGTACACCTTCTTCGATCAGGCCGACCGATTTATCACCAACGTCCGCTACATAGAAGCCATCCGCAAGCGACTCTCCCCTGCGACGAAGACAGACACGGACGAGCTTGGTGTCATTCTTCCGGCTGACGACCTCGAGATTCGTGACTCCGCCGCACATGCTGACCGCATTCCATCCCTTTATTGGAACGCGGCAGGCTCCTTGTATGCCTATCTCTTCTTCAATCTGTCTAAGCTTGGTATCGATGTCATCGGCGAATCGCAGCTTGTCGGCTATCCATCTCAGTTTCCCAGCGTCTCAATGATCGACTGGAAGAATGGCAAACCGAACGCACGCTGCTGGGTGCTCAAGCTGATCAAAGACAACTTCCATCCCGGCGACACGCTCGTCGAGACGAAATTTTCTCACTACAGTGATGTCGACGGACAGGCCTTCGCCACGCCAGCCGGACAGAAGCTTCTGCTCCTGAACAAGCGCGATCGCGCAACGGAAATTACGCTGCCTAAAGACTCGCGGCCTTACACACTTTCCGTAGTCGACGGCGAAACAGGAGACAACGAACCGCGTGTTTCGCAGGAGAACAGCGGTACTGTGAAATTGAGTCCATTCTCCGTGGCGGTGATCAGCTGGAAATAATTTGCCGAGGGTGGCCACGCAGGCGAAAGGATTTCTTCAGTGACCAGCAGTTCGCAACTTCGGGCAGGTCTTTGTGGATTTGGCCTCGAAGCATATTGGGAACAGTTTCCCTCGCTTAAGTCCCAGCTCGAAGGTTATCTGGAGACGGTCGCAACCAGGCTAACCCGACCGGAGTAGAGCTTATTCAGTTTGGATTGGTTGACACTCCGCAGCGCGTCCGCGAAGGAGGTCACGGATATCGCCGTGCCGACACAGATATTCTGTTTCTCTATGTGACCACCTATGCGCTGTCGAACACGGTGCTTCCGATCGTGCAGCGAGCCGGCGTTCCTGTGATCGTTCTGAATCTTCAACCTGCGGCGGCAATCGATTACGCCGCCTTCAATCAACTTCCCGATCGTACCTCCATGACGGGACATTGGCTGGCCTACTGCTCGGCCTGTCCAGTGCCCGAGATTGCGAATGTTTTAAGGCGTGTGGGCATACCTTTCCATCAGGTAACGGGATTCTTCGAAGACGAGCAGACCTGGAGAGAGATAGACGATTGGCTGGCGGCGGCACAGGTCAGGCAGATACTCGATAACAACCGTCTCGGCCTGCTGGGCCACTATTACAGCGGGATGCTCGATGTAGCTACGGATACCACGCAAATCTTAATCACATTCGGCAGCCACATCGAGATGCTTGAAGTTGATGAGCTGAGCTCCCTGCGCTCTCAAGTCGCTGACGCCGATATCGAACGGCGTGTCGCGGCCTGTTCGCGAACATTTCGATGTCCAGCCTGACTGCTTTAGGGAAGAACTGCAGCGTGCAGCGCGCACTTCTTTGGCGCTCGACGCCTTCGTTGAACAGCATCAACTCACCTCGCTCGCCTACTACTCAAAGGTTCTGGCGATGAGACCAACGAAGACACGATGAGCTCGATCATTCTGGGCGCATCTCTGCTTACGGCACACCATATTCCCGTTGCCGGCGAATACGAAGTGAAAAACGCTATTGCCATGAAGATCATGGATGCATTCGGAGCGGGCGGCTCCTTCACCGAGTACTACGCGATTGCCTTCGCCGACGACATTGTTCTAATGGGACACGATGGGCCAGGGCACATAGCAATTGCGCAGGGGAAAACGAGGGTCCTACCTCTCGAGGTCTATCACGGCAAAGTCGGCCAAGGCCTCTCCGTGGAAATGTCCGTGAAGAACGGCCCAGTTACTCTTCTGTCCGTCATCGAGGACAAACAACACCGCTTCGCTTTGCTTGCGGCGCAGGGTGAGTGCGAGCAAGGTCCGATCCTTGAGATTGGTAACACTAACAGCCGCTACAGATTTCCCATCGGCGCGCGGGCATTCGTCGAAGGATGGAATGAACGTGGCCCAGCGCATCATTGCGCAGTTGGAGTCGGTCACACAGCAACGCGTATCGAGAAGCTTGCGAAGCTGTTGCGGATTCCGTTCTATCAGGTCTGCTGAGATCCCCTCACGGATTTGCCGACGGATCCTGTTGCTACTGTGTCACCTCCGCGTTTGAAGGGTTGCGCAGGCGATCCGCTGACTGACTTCGGATGCGTTGGAACTCAGTCAACGCCTTGCGCTGCTCAGCCTCCCTGCTCAGCGAGCGGTCTACCTGCGCCAGCCTATACCACGAGACAGAGTAATCCGGATTAATCTCGACGGCTTTCAAGGTGTGGCAGAACCACTTCAGGTTTCTGAAGGGCCATCAAACTAGGTGTTTTCTGCTTATCTGGTTGTTTCAGCAGAGCCCAATGGGTTGTGGTTCAGGCTGTTCCGGGCGATATAGGACGGTCAGAGCCGCCCCGAAT
>Ga0210398_10001501_pt1 | contig 23992 bp, 21 predicted proteins | sample IncBWC4OmetaG_FD_161047 | JGI IMG/M metagenome (GOLD analysis project Ga0210398, IMG submission 161047) | Forest soil microbial communities from Barre Woods Harvard Forest LTER site, Petersham, Massachusetts, United States - Inc-BW-C-4-O | ecosystem: Environmental > Terrestrial > Soil >...
CAACGTGAACTTCATGGCCAGCAACTTAACCGGCCAGGTGCGCAACATCGCCGAAGTGGCGACGGCAATTGCGAGCGGCGACTTGTCACGCAAGATCACAGTGGACGTGCGCGGCGAAATTCTGCAGCTGAAAGAAACGCTGAACACGATGGTGGACCAGCTGAACCGATTCGCCGGCGAAGTAACGCGCGTGGCGCGCGAAGTAGGCAGCGAAGGCCGGCTGGGCGGCCAAGCGAACGTGCCGGGCGTCGCGGGAACCTGGAAGGACTTGACCGACTCCGTGAATTCGATGGCCGGTAACCTGACGGCGCAGGTGCGCAACATTGCCGAAGTCACCACGGCCGTGGCGCGCGGCGACTTGTCGCGCAAAATCACCGTGGACGTGAAGGGCGAAATCCTCGAGCTCAAGAACACGATCAACACGATGGTTGACCAGCTAAACGCGTTCGCGGGCGAAGTGACGCGCGTGGCGCGCGAAGTGGGCACCGAAGGCAAATTGGGCGGCCAAGCGCAAGTTCCGGGCGCGGGAACGTGGAAGGACCTGACGGACAACGTGAACTTCATGGCCAGCAACTTGACCGGCCAGGTGCGCAACATCGCGGAAGTGGCAACGGCCGTGGCGCGCGGCGACCTTTCGCGCAAAATCACTGTGGACGTGAAAGGCGAAATCCTCGAACTCAAAGACACGCTGAACACGATGGTGGATCAGCTGCGCGCTTTCGCTTCGGAAGTGACGCGCGTGGCGCGCGAAGTGGGCACCGACGGAAAACTGGGCGGGCAAGCGCAGGTGCCTGGAGTCGCGGGAACGTGGAAGGACTTGACCGACTCGGTGAACTCGATGGCCAGCAACTTGACGGGCCAGGTGCGCAACATCGCCGAAGTGGCGACGGCAATCGCGAGCGGCGACCTTTCGAAGAAAATCACCGTGAACGTGAGCGGCGAAATCCTGCTGCTGAAAGAAACCATCAACACGATGGTGGACCAGCTGAACGCGTTTGCGGGCGAAGTGACGCGCGTGGCGCGCGAGGTAGGTAGCGAAGGCCGGCTGGGCGGCCAGGCGAACGTGCCGGGTGTGGCGGGAACGTGGAAGGACCTGACGGACTCGGTGAACTCGATGGCCGGAAACTTGACCGGTCAGGTGCGCAACATCGCCGAGGTGACGACGGCCGTAGCTCGCGGCGACTTGTCACGCAAGATCACCGTGGACGTGAAGGGCGAAATTCTGGAGCTGAAGAACACCATCAACACGATGGTGGACCAGCTGAACGCGTTCGCGGGCGAAGTGACGCGCGTGGCGCGCGAAGTGGGAACGGAAGGGAAGTTGGGCGGCCAAGCCGAAGTGCCGGGAGTCGGCGGTACGTGGAAGGACTTGACGGACAACGTGAACTTCATGGCCAGCAACTTGACCGGCCAGGTGCGCAACATCGCCGAAGTGGCGACGGCGATCGCGAGCGGCGACCTTTCGCGCAAGATCACGGTGGACGTGCGCGGAGAAATTCTGCAGCTGAAAGAAACGCTGAACACGATGGTGGAGCAGCTGCGTTCGTTCGCCGCCGAAGTGACGCGCGTGGCGCGCGAAGTGGGCAGCGAAGGACGGCTGGGCGGACAGGCGAACGTCACCGGCGTGGCGGGAACGTGGAAGGACCTCACTGACTCTGTAAACGCGATGGCCGGAAACTTGACTGGCCAAGTGCGCAACATCGCCGAAGTTACGACGGCTGTGGCGCGCGGCGACTTGTCACGCAAAATCACCGTGGACGTGAAGGGCGAAATCCTGGAGTTGAAGAACACGATTAACACCATGGTGGACCAGCTCAACGCGTTTGCCGCGGAAGTGACGCGCGTGGCGCGCGAAGTGGGCACCGACGGAAAGCTGGGTGGCCAGGCGCAAGTGCCTGGCGTCGCCGGCACGTGGAAAGATTTGACGGACAACGTGAACGTGATGGCCGCGAACCTCACCGAGCAAGTGCGCGGCATCGTGAAAGTCGTGACCGCCGTCGCTAACGGCGAGTTGACGAAAAAACTTACGGTGAACGCGAAAGGCGAGGTCGCCGCGCTGGCGGACACCATCAACAATATGACCGACACGCTCGCGACGTTCGCCGACCAGGTGACCACCGTCGCGCGCGAAGTCGGCGTGGAAGGCCGGTTGGGCGGCCAGGCAAACGTCCCCGGTGCCGCCGGCACGTGGAAGGATTTAACCGGAAACGTCAACCTGCTGGCGGACAACCTGACCAACCAGGTGCGCGCCATCGCGGAAGTGACCACGGCGGTGACGAAAGGCGACCTGACGCGCTCGATTCAAGTGGAAGCCAGCGGCGAAGTCGCGGAGTTGAAAGATTACATCAACACGATGATCAACAACCTGCGGCTCACCACCGACCGCAACAACGAGCAGGACTGGTTGAAAACCAACCTCGCGCGGTTTACTGGAATGTTGCAGGGGCAGCGCGATTTGACGACGGTGGGACGCAGCCTGTTGTCCGAGCTGGCTCCGCTGGTCAGCGCGCAGCAAGGCGTGATCTATCAAATGGAGTCGGAAGAATCAGGGACGATGGTGCTGCTATCTGCTTTTGCTGATAGCGATCAGGATGGTCATCCCAGCCGTCTGCACGTGGGCACTGGGCTGGTGGGGCAGTGCGCCGCGGAAAAGCAGCGCATGTTGATTACCGATGTGCCGGCGAACGCCGTTCCAATCCGCTCCGGATTATTCCAAGCTGTGCCGCGCAGCGTGATCGTGCTGCCGATTCTTTTCGAAGACCGCGTGAAAGCGGTGATCGAGCTGGCGTCCTTGAGCGTATTCACCGCATCGCACCTGGCGTTTTTGGACCAACTGACTTCGAGCATCGGCATCGTGCTGAACAGCATTGAGGCCACGATGCAAACCGAAGGCCTGCTGAAGCAATCGCAGCAACTGGCCACCGAACTGCAAACCCAGCAGACCGAATTGCAGCAGACCAACGAGCAGCTGGCGCAAAAGGCGCAGCAGCTGGCCGAGCAGAACGTGGAAGTGGAGCGCAAAAATCAGGAAATCGAGCAAGCACGCCGTGCCGTGGAAGAAAAAGCCAAGGAGCTGGCGCTTACTTCGAAATACAAGTCGGAATTTTTGGCCAATATGTCTCATGAGTTGCGCACGCCGCTCAATAGCATCCTGGTTCTGGGTCAGCAGCTCGCGGACAACCCCGACCTGAATTTGACGAACAAGCAGGTGGAATTCGCGCGCACCATTCACGGCGCCGGAACCGACCTGCTGAACTTGATCACCGATATTCTGGACCTTTCGAAAATTGAATCCGGCACGGTGTCGGTGCAAGCGGAGGAAGTGTTCTTCGCCAGTTTGCTGGACATGATCGCGCGTCCCTTCCGCCACGAAGCGGAAAACCGCCACCTCAATTTTGAAGTTCACTCTGATCCAAATTTGACGCGCAGCCTGGTCACCGATTCGAAGCGTCTGCAGCAGGTGCTGAAAAATTTGCTTTCAAACGCATTCAAATTCACGGAGAAGGGCGGCGTGCGTATGTCCGTATTCGTAGCCGAAAGCGGCTGGACCGAAGGTCACCCGCTTTTGGGTCGGTCCGCCTCCGTGGTTGCGTTCGAGGTCACCGATACGGGCATCGGTATTCCGCCCGAAAAGCAGCGCATCATTTTCGAGGCGTTCCAGCAAGCCGACGCCGGCACCAGCCGCAAGTATGGCGGTACCGGTTTGGGCCTGGCGATCAGCCGCGAACTGGCGGGACTGTTGGGTGGTGAAATCCAACTGCGCAGCACGCCCAATGAAGGCAGCACGTTCACTTTGTATTTGCCGCAAACGTATGTGGGTCCTTCCACGGGCGTCGCCGGGACTGAAGCGAAATCCTCGGCGATACCGGCGTCTGGACAAGCGGCGGCGGCAATCGCGTCCAAGCGCGCGATCGAGCAGATCACTATCGCGGACGATCGCGAAAATTTGCAGCCGGACGATCCCATTCTGCTGATTGTGGAAGATGATCCGTACTTTGCCACTATGCTCTGCGATCTGGCGCACGACAATGGTTTCAAAGTGCTCGTCGCCACGCGCGGAGCGGAAGCGCTGGCGCTCGCTCATGAATTCCAGCCGACAGCCATCTCACTGGATGTTTTCTTGCCAGACATGCTGGGCTGGACGGTTCTGAATCACTTCAAACAAGATCCGCTCACGCGCCACATTCCCGTGCAGATGTTGACGCTGGATGAAGACCGGCAGCACGGCCTGGCGCGCGGGGCGTTCTCGTACTTGATCAAACCGGCGACTTCTGAGCAGCTGAAGACCGCGCTCGCGCGCATGAAGGAATACACCGCGCCGCGGCGCAAGCGTTTATTGGTGGTGGAAGACAATCCGGCCGAGCAGCTCAGCATCCGCGAATTGCTCGGCTATGAAGATATTGACGTGGAAATTGCCTCCACGGGCTCGCAGGCGCTTGCGGCTATTGACTCGCAGGCGTTCGACTGCGTGGTGCTGGACCTCCGGCTTCCGGACATGTCTGGATTTGAAATATTAGAACGCTTCCGCGACACTCCTGCGCTGAGCGATTTGCCGGTTGTGGTATTCACCGGGAAAGACCTCTCGCCCGAAGAGGATGCGCGACTGCATTTGCTGGCACGTAGCGTGGTCGTGAAGGGCGTGGAATCTCCGGAGCGGCTGCTGGATGAGACTGCGCTGTTCGTGCATCGCGTAGTCACCGACCTGCCGCCGGAAAAGCAGAAGATGCTCGATCTGCTGCATCATTCGGACGATGCTCTGGTGGGGAAGAAAGTGTTGGTAGTTGACGACGACGTGCGGAATATTTTCGCGCTCAGCAGCGTGCTGGAACGCCGCGGAATGACGGTGCTGACCGCCGGCACCGGCCGCGAAGCGATCAACACGCTGGAGTCCACTCCGGACGTGGCGATCGTGCTGATGGACATCATGATGCCGGACATGGATGGATATGAGACGATGCAGATCATTCGCGGCAATCCTTCCTTCCGGCGCTTGCCGATCATCGCTTTGACCGCCAAAGCCATGAAAGGGGACCGCGAGAAATGCCTGGAAGCCGGCGCTTCCGAGTATTTGGCGAAGCCGGTGAACACGGAGCAATTGCTTTCCGCGTTGCGGATGTGGTTCCACCGGTAAAATGATTGGCGGCCCCCGGCGACTGGACTTTCAGCGCAGCGAGCATCGCAGCGGGCATCACGACGGGCGGCGCAATATTTTCTGCAGCGAGAGGTTTGCAGCAAGAGGGAGAAAATGCGCGAGCAGGAAAAGGTAAATATTCTGATGGTGGATGATCAGCCCGGCAAGCTGATCACCTACGAAGCCATCCTCGGCGAGCTGAATGAAAACCTGATCAAAGCCCGTTCGGGAAAAGAGGCGCTGGATCATTTACTGAAGACTGACATCGCCGTGGTGCTGATGGACGTAAGCATGCCGGAGCTGGATGGATTCGAGCTGGCGGATATGATCCGGCAACACCCGCGTTTTCAGAAGGTCGCGATCATTTTCATTTCCGCCGTGCACTTGACGGATATTGACCGGCTCAACGCCTACCAACGCGGCGCCGTGGATTATATTGCCGTGCCCATCGTTCCGGAATTGCTGCGCGCGAAGGTGCGGGTATTCGCGGACCTGCATCGCAAGACGCGGCAGCTGGAAATGCTCAATCGCGACCTGCGTTCACTTTCCGCGCGGCTGCTGGCGATGCAGGATGAAGAACGCCGCCGCATCGCGCGTGATCTGCACGATGGCATTGGACCTTTGATCGCGGCGCTATCCATGAATAATGGAATGTTGGCGCAGCAAACCAAAAAACTAGGACCTGAGGTTGCCGAAGTCTTGCAGCAGAATAATGAGCTGGTGGAACAGCTCTCGAAGGAGACGCGCACGATTTCGCACCTGCTGCATCCGCCGCTGCTGGATGAGATCGGACTGCTGCCCGCGATAAAAATGTTCGCGGAAGGATTTGCGGAGCGCAGCAGCGTGAAAGTCGCCGTGGAGCTCTCGCCGGACATAGGCCGGCTGCCCCCGAACGTGGAGATATCGATTTTTCGCATCGTGCAGGAGTGCTTGACCAACGTGTACCGCCATTCCGGAAGTAAAACAGCGCAAATCAAAATATCGCACACACCGGATAAGCTGCTGAGCGTGCAAGTCCGCGACGAAGGCAAGGGCATGACTGGCACAAATGGCGCGTCCACAACTCCAGGATCGAGCCATGGCGTGGGATTGAGCGGGATGCGCGAACGTCTGCGCGAGCTTGGCGGCACGCTCGAAATTCAGTCGGGTAAGAATGGCACGACGGTCAGCGCGGCCGTTCCGGTGAATAAAACGATGGTGAAAAGCTTATGACCTCGACGGCCGCCGGAACGCGTGGGTTGATTTTCGCGCGTCTGCAATTGCGCGCCACCGGCCCCGCGGGGGCTCGTTAATGCGCACGCGATTCCTGATCGTGGACGATAGCGAGCTGGTGCGGAAGTCTCTGCGCACCGTCTTGCAGGCAAATCCCGACTGGGAGATTTGCGGCGAGGCGCCGGACGGCGAGACGGGCGTCCAGTTGTTCAAAGAGTTGCATCCCAACATTGTGATCCTGGATTTTCAGATGCCGGGGATCAATGGAATCGAAGCGGCGCGGCGTATGTCGGAGTTTGCGCCGGCCGTGCCTATCGTGCTGTTCACGCAGCATGCCAGCACCGACTTGGAGAGACACGCCAAGGAAGCCGGCATCCGGTCCGTAGTGTCCAAAACGAACGCGTTTCCGATGGTGGGGATGATTGAGGCGCTGCTGGGGCCCGCGGAATCAGGGCCGGCCGTCGCAGAACAGGGCGATTCTGAAAAAAGCCAAGCTGAATAGCTGGCCGATTGGTTTAGCCGCTCCGCCGTCATAGGGCCCGCACCAGTCAAAAAATACGATAGTTACTGTATGGAGAGCCTGCGCAGACAAGTTCATAGTGCGTGTAGGCTCATCAGGCAATTCCCCTTGCCATGACCATGCCGGGAGGATGTTCCCCCATCCTCCCACCCCCCTTTTCGACCCAGACCAGAGAACGTTTCGCCGCGCTGCAACTGTCCGCGCAGACTGGTGTGCCACGGCAGTTCATGCCCCCGCACGACTAAGCAGTCTAGGATTTGCGTCTTACTCGCGTTTCAGGCGATCGAGAAGCGGGGGCGGCAATTCGTGCAGCAGTTCCAGGAAGACGCCGTTCGTCCAGCCAAATCCAATTACATTCTGGCTATAACCCTCCACGATATGGGTGGTGGAAGTGCGTTTGACGACGTTGTACTTTTCGCGGATGTACTTGTCGGTCACAAAATTCTCAATCACCATGCTCAGGAAATTATAGGCGACGCGGTCGGCCTCCGCGGCGTAGCCATAGCGGCGCATGCCGTCCACCGCCAGCAATTGTATGGGCGCCCAGCCATACGGGTAATCCCACTGGGCTTGCGATTCCACACGGCTCATGGCCAAGCCGCCGGGCTGTTCGAAGAGCTGAACATTCTTCACCACGGCCTGCGCTTGCTCCGGTGTCGCCAATCCCGCCCAAAGCGGATAGAAGGTGGTGGCGTACTCGTAGGTGGAAAGTGTGTGGGTCACGAAATCGTAATCGAAGTAAAGGCCTCGCTTGGCGTCCCACAGATATTTATCTATCAGCTTTTGGCGCTCGCTCGCGCGGGTGTTCCATTGCGCGGCCTCTGCGGGCCGCCCAAGCAGGGCACTCATCCGCGCCAGATCTTTTTCAGTTTTGTAGAGCAGGCTATTCAGGCAGACGGGCGCGTAATGGTGGGTCTCCGCGCTGAACGGGCCAAAACGAAACGAAACATCAAATCCCGATTCGCGCATGCTGCGGTCGCCCTTGTAGAAATCTGCTGACAGAGCGACCTGCTCGACCGGTGAATCCGCCGTACCTTGCTTGCCGCTCGAGTTCTGGCCCGATTGTTCCTCGTGACCGAAAACCGGGAAAAGCGGTCCTACCAGGGATCCGGCCGGATGATCCTTATCCACCAGCACGAGATGAGGATCTTTTGTTCCGTCGTGTTGCAGGAAATATTGCGCTACGCCGTGGTAATAATCGCTGGGATCGCCGATAATTTCCGGAACCGGGCCTTCGCCGTGATCGAAATAACGAGACAAGCCCGTGTCGCCGGCCAAATGCGGCGGGTGAGTCCATTGCTCGTAGTCCTTGACCGCGAAACCGTAAGCTTTCTGCAGCCATGCATTATCCTTCTGTTGCGCAGAAGGGTCCTCCGCGTCATACACCGCCAGGATCATGGATGTGAGAAATGGAGGCTGCGAGCGCGTTAGATAGTACGTACGGTTCGCATTCAGAATCGAGCCGTAATGCTCAATTTCGTAAAAGAAGTTCTCCACCATCCCCTTCGCCAGCTCCAGGCGCTGCGCCCGCAGCAGGCCGACAATAATGAAGTAACTGTCCCAGCCGTACATCTCATTGAATTGGCCGCCCGGCACGACGTAAGCGTGAGGCAGATACAGCAGCCCTTCATTGGAGATTTTGTTCAGGTGCACATCGTCGGGGTTGGTGATGACCTCTGGCAAGCGTTCGACGTGGACCCGGCAACCCTTCACCAGTTCCTGAAAGGCCGGCAAGCTCTGGAAGTCCGCCGGGAAATACAGATAAGCCTCGTCGCCGACTTTCTGGTCTTCATAGGTTTTGCATCTGTCCAGAGAGCGGGTGAGGTGATCCCAGCCCAATGCGATGTACCGTTGCACATCGTCGAAGTGTTGGAACTCATTTTTCATGGATGGGTTTTGAAACGCAGATTCAGTATATGACGCATCGAGCCAAGCCGCCGGGAACAGGAGAAAAATGAGTGCCAAGGCAGGGCGCAGCCAGGCTGAAAATCGGTCCGCAACCGGAAGAACACGACGCGAAATCGGCGCGCGAGGCATCTAATCCTTTGGTCGCACATATGTGCGCGAGTCGCCGTGCGGCGCAATCGTACCGCAGCGCAGCTTGGAAAAAAATCAGGTGAACACTGGATTCAGTTTACGCATCCACCGCGTAATCATAGAGATGCCTCGCCGGAGATTCTACCGGGTGCTCGGAGAATCTCCACAGCATGATTCTCAATGGTCGGCCTAAGTGTCCTATTTTGAACAGCAAAAGTCGGAGCCAACTGGCAGCGTTCGTGCTGCTTTGGTGCCAGCGAGGCTTGTCTGGACATCTCTAAATCCAGCTAGAGGTTAACGTGAAGCTGAGCTTACGCCTGATCTTATTCCTGGTTGCGGCGGTCACCATCGTTACATTCGTCGTGTCCAAAAATGAAGTGCGCGCGGAGAAGCGGGGCCTGCGCACGGACTTGGTGCGCCGCGCCGAAATCTTGGCAGAGAGCTTGCAAGAGATTGTGGAACCGGCTCTGGAGAAGGGCTCGCGCGAACAGTTGCGCCACATCGTCGAGCGCTTTGGAAACCGGGAGCAGCTCGCGGGCGTGGCAGTTTACGATAATCACGGACAAGTGCTTGCCGAGAGCTCCAATCTTAACCGTTTCGTTCCTCCGCCCGTTCCTCTGGCTAGCGTGATTTCGAGTAACACCGGCCTGAGCCAATTCATAAATGTCGGTTCCGAACCCATGCACGTGTACTACCTGCCGCTGCACGACAAAAACTCCGTGGTCGGCGTGCTGGCGATTTTTCACGAAGTGGGCTACATCGAAACGCAGAGTGCGCGCATGTGGCGCGCAACTTTCTGGCACGTGATCGTAGAGGTCTTGTTGATCGTCCTGATCACCGTGCTCATCATCCGCTGGACCATCGTGCTGCCGATTTCACGCACCGCGCAATGGATGAAAGATATGCGGCGCGGCCGCTTGCTGCCCACTCCGCCGGGCCCGAAGGAAAGTTTCCTCGCGCCCTTTACGAATGAGGTGATGAATCTCACGCGCAGTCTGGCGGACGCGCGTTCCGCCGCCGAAGAAGAGGCGCGCCTGCGCGAATCCGGCGAATCTGTGTGGACGGCGGAGCGTCTGCGCGTAAGCATTCGGGGGAAAGCTTCGCAGGGATCGCTGGTGGTTGTGTCCAATCGCGAGCCGTACATGCACGTGCACAAGGGGAAAGAGATCGAGCTGCTGGTTCCGGCCAGCGGTCTGGTGACCGCCTTGGAACCGATTTTGCGCGCCTGCGACGGAGTCTGGATCGCATCGGGCTCTGGCGATGCCGATCGCGACACAGTGGACGGACAGGACCATATTCGCGTTCCACCGGACAAGCCGGACTACACTCTGCGCCGCGTGTGGCTCTCGAAAGAAGTGGAAAAAGGGCACTACTACGGATTTTCGAACGAAGGGTTGTGGCCGCTGTGCCACATCGCGCATACCCGGCCAATTTTCCGCGCATCGGACTGGCAAAATTATCAGGAAGCGAATCGCAAATTTGCCGAAGCCGTGCTTCAGGAGATAGAAGGAGTCGAGAATCCTCTGGTGCTTGTGCAGGATTACCATTTTGCGCTGCTCCCGCGGATGGTGAAGGAAGCGCGTCCCGATGCGCGTGTGGCGATTTTTTGGCACATTCCGTGGCCCAATCCCGAAGCGTTCGGCATTTGCCCGTGGCAGCGGGAACTTGTCAGCGGCCTGCTGGGCGCGGACTTGATTGGATTCCAGATCCAGGCGCATTGCGATAACTTCCTGGAGACCGTGGACGCCGCCATGGAGTCCCAAATCGAATGGGAACGATTTGCAGTGAAACGCGGCGGACACATTACGTTCGTGCGTCCGTTCCCCATCAGCGTGGATTTCCGCGAGGTGCAGCGCGCCCAGGATCCGACGGTGTCTCCCTATGTGCTGCGCAGCGAGCTGCTCGGCAAGTTGGGCATCAAGGCGAACTTTATCGGGGTGGGCGTTGATCGCGTGGACTACACCAAGGGATTGCTCGAACGCCTGCGCGGCGTCGAAAGGTTCCTCGAGAAGTGGCCGGCGTATCGCGAAAAATTCACGTTCATACAAATCGGCGCGCCCAGCCGCACGGAAATCGCGCGCTATCACGATTTCCTGCAGGAGCTGGAGGCGGAAGCCGCGCGGATCAATGCGCGCTGGCAGACGCCCGAGTGGAAGCCGATCGCGCTGCTGACGCGCCACCATAGCCACGAGGAAATTCTGCCGTATTACCGCGCGGCGGATTTCTGCATGGTCACGTCTCTGCATGACGGCATGAATCTGGTGGCAAAGGAATTCATTGCTTCGCGCGACGACCAGGAGGGCGCGCTGATTCTGAGCCAGTTCACCGGCGCTGCCCGCGAATTGCGCGATGCGATTATCGTGAATCCTTATGACGTGGAGCAGCTGGCTGAAGCGATTCGCGTGGCGCTGGAAATGGATACGGAGGAACGTCAAACGCGCATGAAACTGATGCGCAGCACCGTGATGCGCCATAATGTGTTTGCATGGGCGGGCAGCCTGATCACGGAGCTTTCCGAAATCCGCATTGAGGAACCACAGGCAGAGCTCGGCCAGACCAGATGAACGAATCGCAATCCGCGACCAAACACACATCGCAGATCAGGCCCAAGGAGAAGCGCGCGATAGAACTTTCGCGTGCCCACGGCGTTCCGGCCGCGGCGCAAGGCAATCCCGCCGTTCGCTCGCCGCGCTATTTGTTTCGCGCGTGGGCTGAAATCGCAGACCGGCTGCGCGACGCGAAGACTTGTGCGCTGCTGCTGGATTTCGACGGCACGCTGGTGAAGCTGCGACGCAGGCCGTGGGAAGTGCGCGTACCGCAACGCACCAAGCGGCTGCTGGAACGGCTGGCGCGGCATCCCAGACTTTTTGTCGCGATCGTCAGCGGAAGGCGCTGCCAGGATCTGCAAACACGGATTGGCGTCAACACCCTGCGTTTCATCGGGCTCCATGGAGCGGAGCGGGACGACAAGAAGATGAAAATCAGCCGCGCGGCTGCCGGAATTCTGGCCCGGGCGCAACGCGGAGCGCGCCAGCAGATTTCTTCGCTGCGCGGCATGCGCATCGAAGATAAAGGCATGAGTTTCGCGGTTCACTATCGCGAAGCCAGCCCTCCCGTCGCGCTCGCCGCAAAATGCCACCTTTTGAATGTCGTCGCGCCGGAGCAAAAAACGTTGCGAATACTCGATGGCGCAATGGTGTGGGAAGTCCTGCCCAACGAGATTTGTGGAAAAGGCAGCGCGGTGCGCGAACTGCTCAGCGAATTGCCGCGCGGCACGCCGGCGATCTATATTGGCGACGACGGCACGGACGAATCCGCGTTCCGCGCGCTTGACAATCAGATCACCATACGTGTGGGAAAGCCGCAAGGAAGCGCCGCGAAATATTATCTGCGGGATCCTGCCGAAGTGATTCGCTTTCTTTTGCGGCTCGAAGCAGAACTCGCATAGGCGCCGGGCCCGCGGTGCTTTCGTACTCGTGCAGCGACCTCAGCGCCCTTAAAGTTGCCAGTCGCTTAAGCGTAAGCGCATTCAAGAATTCAGCGTCACGCTGATTTGTATACGGCGTCTTGCGGCAACGCGCTTGCCGCCTGTTGCACAAATGCGATCTGCCTGGTTCGAGCGTGTTCGTCGCGCAGCGCTTGCAAGACCATCCATTCCATGTCGGTTGGACGGCAGGGAGCCGAGATGACGTCGAACGCACCCAGCCGCATGGCGTCGAGATACTCGTCCCAATCAGTAATGCGCGCGGTGAGAACGATTCTGGTCCTGCGCTTGCTGCCGCGCGCGGCAAGCAACAAATCGCGGTAATCCCCATCGGCTAGTGAGCGCGCGCAGAAGATCAATCCCACATTTCCCTGGGCCATGCTCTGCTGGCAATCGGCGACGCTGGACGCAACAATCGGATCCAATTCCTGTTTCTCCAAAATGTTCACCATCGTCCGGCGGTCTTCCAGGTCGGCCGAAGCGATCACAATCTGCCAGGGAACGTTCATTCGTGCCTCCAATCGATTGAGATGCTTCATCGAGCCGGCCGTCGCAACGCGCGCGTTCCGCAATTTATTTGCGCGGCCCGGCCCAATGGCTGAAAAGCAGAATCAGCGCATTCAGAACCAGAAATGCGTCCATCAGTGCTTCGCGGGTTTTGCTTTGCTTGCGGGCTGAGGGCATGGGCGTGATGGACTAAGCAGCTCGCTTTCTCTGGCGCGTGCGAGCTGCCTTACGCGCTGCGGCGCGCAGGCCGCTCTTTCCTTTGGTATGCACCGCTTTCTCCGCAGCATCGTGCCGGGCGGTTGCGCCGCGGCGACGAGCGCTGCTGCGAGCCTGTTGCGAAAGAGCGCGCGGCGATACGGAACCAGTGCCTTCCTGCTGCAAAGCTCGCAAAGTGGCGCGCGATCGGGTCTGCGAAACTTTGCGCTGCGGCGATTTGCCTTTGCGCAGATCGCGTTGTGCCTGCGCGCGGATTTTCGCGGGACCCTTCGGCGGCGGCAGTTTTACCCCGGCGCGCCGCGCTTTCGATAGCCCAATCGCGATCGCCTGCTTCACACTGGCCGCGCCGTGCTTGCCTTCCCGCACATGATCGATTTCCTCGCGCACGAATTCGCCCGCCTGCGTGGAAGGGGATTTCCCTTCGCGAGCATCTTCCCGCGCGCGTTCCAGGGCTTCCTGATCATCATTGGTCGGCATTGCGTTTGCTCCGTCTGCGAAAGCGTGACCGGCATTCTAAGGATTCGGCAAGGGGAAGAGGGAACCGGCCCAGCCCTCATGCCTTGTCTTTGCAAGGCACCCGATTCCCCTTCATCCCCTGCGCCGACCATTGTGCTGGCGAGCGCCGGGCTGCGGAATACGGGCTAGTTCCTAAGGTGCGCGGGAAATCACTGTACGCGCGAAATTGCCGTCAGTAGCAAATAGATATTTCGAGCGAATGAAAGTGAATGGTGCTTCTGAAATGAAGGAGGGAAGGGGCTGCCGATTCTCGGCGGCAACCCCTTTGGGAGGAGGTGGTCAGGCGGATTATTTCGGAGGAAAGTTTTTTGGAAGCTCTTCCACGATCTTATGTAGTGCTCCTCTCCCATCGCTTCTTATGCAATCCGATGGTTCGCACGGCCTACTGCACAAGATAGCGCCGCGAATCGAGATGCGATATCAGGCGGTTTTGGTAAACGAGCTCAGAGAGTCCTGTATTTCGATCGTGCACCCGGATACAGCCAGTGGCGCGCCGCTTTCCGTCACGTAGTAGCGTTCCGGTGCAAATGTCGATTCGCAAAACGGGCATCTCTGTTGCCGAGGACGCGGCCGCGGCGGCCGATGCAGCAGGTACATGGACTCCGCCCATTCTTCCAACACAATGCGTGCGGCGCATTTCGTGCATCGGCAGCAAAGATACGTGTACATCACATGCCTCCCAAGGTAATTGCCAAAAACGGCGCTACGCTCTCGCGGCGGGATCTAAATCGGGCAGGTGCCGGACTCGTCAGGAATTGCGTTTGCGCGCTTCCCACTTTACGTTTTTGGCGATTCCATTCAATACAGTGGATTACCTAGGGGGAGCACCACGATCTCGTATTCCCGAAACCACGCTGACGCCGAATGCACGGCAGACCCGCCTGCAAGGTTCAGGGATGCAGTACAAGCCTCCAAGCGCGGGTTTTAACAAATTCGGGCCTACGAGCTACTTGGCGTGGTTTTACAGGCAAATCCCTATTGGCGGGTATTGCGCGCCGGACTAAATTTACGTACTTTACGAGATGCTAAGCATCTCACTTCGGCCCTTTGTAAATTTTCTGTTAAATATTCGCTGCTCATGAACACCACCGACCGGGAAAGCGCGCTCGCGCAACCGGCGGAGAATTCTCAAGAGGAGATGATCTCTAATGCGTAGCCGATTCATTCGACCGTTGCTGCTGGCAATCGCAATGCTATTTCTTTCTTCCGCGTCTTTCGCGCAGATCGGTGTAGCAATCACCATCGCGCCACCGGCGCTGCCCGTTTACGAGCAGCCAGTTTGCCCGGGCGACGGATATCTCTGGACGCCCGGATATTGGGCCTGGGGCGACGACGGTTATTTCTGGGTTCCCGGCACATGGGTGGAAGCGCCGCAAGTGGGTTTCTTCTGGACTCCCGGCTACTGGGGCTGGGGCGGCAGCAGTTTTGTCTGGTACGACGGCTACTGGGGCCCGACGGTAGGTTTTTACGGCGGGATCAACTACGGCTTCGGCTACTTCGGCCATGGTTTTGAAGGCGGGCGCTGGGACGGCGGGCACTTTTTTTACAACCGCGCCGTAGCCAACGTCAACGTCAACGTGATTCACAACGTGTACGAAACGAAAGTGGACGTGAGGAATGATGTGCACGTCAGTTATAACGGCCATGGCGGCATCGACGCTCGTCCCACGGCCCAGGAAGAAGCCGCCGCGCACGAGCGGCACATTGGTCCGGTCGCCGCGCAAACCGCGCATATAAACGCCGCACGCGCGAACCCGGAGTTCCGGGCTTCCGCCAACCATGGAAAGCCGCCTATCGCTGCTACTGCCAGACCGGGAGAATTTAACAACCGTGGCGCGGAGAACGCTGGTGGTCGTGGCAACACCGCCGTGCACCCGAAGGATCTTCCGCCTGCGGAGCGGGCCGCACCTCCGAACACCGGCGATGCAAAGCTGGACCAAAAATATCAGCAGCAGCAGACCAAGCTTGCCGCGCAGCAGGATAAGGAACGGCAGAAACTGCAGGCGCAGCAAGACAAGGAACATCAGCAGTTGACGAAGCAAAAAGCCAACGATCAGAGGACGCAGCAAGTGGAGCAGAAGCACCAGCAACAGACCCAGCAATTAGTTCAACGGCACGCCCAGCAGCAGCAACAACTGCAGCAGAGGCAAGCGCCGCCGGCTTCCCACGCGGCGCCAGCTCCTGCGGCGAGGCCTAAGTAAGCTCGATGTGTAGTGTTGTCGCACCGCTGACAACCTGACAGCGAGGGCACATGCCATCCGGCCGTGCCCTCGCCGTTTTTTTTTGCGACGCAGCCGGAACTATCCTTTCAATCACGAGTCTCTGAAACGAAATGCGTCAAGAATTGCGGAAAAGAAATGCAGCCGGGATTTTCGGAGTGTCACAGCAGAGCCATGTGGATGTTTCGCTCGGCAGGTGGAATCGCCGGCCACCAAAGCCGCGAAAATTGCGGCCTTGATGGCCAACGAGGAATTGCAGGCTTGTCCCAGAATTGCGTTAAGACTTTTTCCGCGGTACCTTGGCGCCCTTCTTTCGCGCCTCGGAAAGTCCAATCGCAATCGCTTGCTTGCGGCTGGTCACTTTGCCGCCCTTGCCGCCTTTGCCTGAACGAAGCGTGCCGCGCTTTTCGCGGTGCATCGCGCTCTTCACGCTCTTGCCGGCGGCTTTGCCGTATCTCGCCATTGCGCACCTCCTCTTTTTCGATTGGCGGAATTACTCGAAGCACCGTTTAAGCTTTGGCCTTCTTCGCGGTGCTTTGCACGACGACATCCGTTTTATAAGCACGCGTGAAGTCATCCACTTGCTTCTGTGCCACGTCCTTGGCGATGCCGTAACGCTCCTGAATTTTTCCAATCAGCTGGTCCCGCTGGCCGTTGATGGCGGTGAGATCGTCATCGGTCAGTTTGCCCCACTTCTCTTTCACCTTCCCGACAGACTGCTTCCATTTGCCTTCGATTTGATCCCAGTTCATTTGAGCCTCCTGGATTGAGTGTCCAACTGCTCAGCCATAGTGGAGACAAACGCGGCGTCCCGGAATACAGCGCAACACCTAACTGCGCGGGACAATTCGCCTTACATTGCGCGAGCGGCCGCGCGATGGGACTTCGGATGATCTGGGGAATGCAGGCGAATTCGTGCGTATGCCTGGCCTAGGGGAACCACGAACGAAGGCTACAGGGATTGCTTGATAGCTTAGGCCAGCACGGAAGCCTAGTCTGACTACGTAAGCGCGAAAATCCGGTTGGTGATACGACTCAACCACAAATAGGGGACCCCGATGAAACACAGCAATTTGAAGACTCTTTACGTTGATGAGTTGCGCGATCTCTACAGCTCCGAGCAGCAATTGATTAAGGCGCTGCCCAAAATGGCGAAAGCCGCAAATTCGGATGAACTTCGCAAAGGATTTGAAGAACACCTGCAACAAACCCGGCAGCACGCCACGCGCCTGGAGCAAATTCTGAGCGCCCTGGGCGAGCCAGCGAAGGGCAAGAAGTGCAAAGGCATGGCCGGGATCGTGGCGGAAGGCGGTGAAATGTTGTCCGAAGATTTCCAGGGCGCGCTGATGGATGCGGCCCTGATTTCCGCGGCGCAACGCGTGGAGCACTACGAAATCGCGGCCTACGGCGCGGTGCATGCCTATGCCGAATTGATGGGCGAAAGCGAAGCAGCATCGTTGCTGCAGCAGACGCTCGAAGAAGAGAAGGAAACCGATCAGAAGCTCACGGAGTTGTCCGAAGGAATTAACTCCGAAGCTTTCAATACTGGCTCGGAAGCGGAAGAAGCCAAGGGCGAAGCCAGGCCGCGCCACAAAGCGGCCAAGGCCGGTGGTGCGAATTAATTTCGCCGGTGGCTCCGAGGGGCGCGGACCGTTGCCGCGCCCTTCGGCAAGAACTAGAGGGAGAACCGCATGTTGGTGCTCGTTCTGACGATCGTTCTACTTCTCGCGCTCGTGGGCAGCTTGCCGGCGTGGCCGCACAGCAGGGATTGGGGATATTACCCCAGTGGTGGAATCAGTTTGGTTCTCGTGATCCTGCTAATACTTTTTCTGATGGGCCGTTTGTAGCAGGCTCATCTAGTGTCGTTTAGTAATGTTGCGAGCGGCCGGCGAGCGTCACCGGCGCTTGCATCAGCGCCGATTTAAAGGCTGAGGCAATCACTTTGGCGGCAAGTGGATCGTAGATGAAATAGTTTCCAGGACGCGTTGCGAGTAATTCTGAAACGCGCGCCTTTGCATTCTCTAAACCGTGAACAGCTTCAATCCAAATCGGCCCGGTTTCCGCAAGGTCCCGGAAGATGTCATAGCTGTCGCTCATATTTCCCCCTTACAGGCTGCGGGCAAACTGCTCCGCAGAGCATCAAGTTCGGTCCTTATATGAAAAGCAATTCAGCTACCAAAGGTATGTAGGAAGGAGGACGCAAGCTGCTATAAATAGGGAGGTTACTACCTGATTCTTACGGCGACAAGACAACGGTGCGCTGGATGTGTAAATAGGGCCGAACTCCGGTACATATTTCGCAATCACCGGCTGGTTCAGGAGATTGTTCTGCCGGTTGAGCCAAGGTTGCACGCGTCGTTGCACTCCACAACGGAAGCTGCGGATTGCTCGCAGCCGGTGGCATGAAAACCGATTTCGATTTCGCGGTCGCTGAATAAAATATGCGAGGAATAGCCTTAGTGACGCTTCGAATCTTGATCGTGGACGACGAAGAAGCAGTGCGCACGGCCTTGGGAAAGTTGCTCGCCACGCGGAAGGGATGGAAGGTTGTGGGCGAGGCCGCTGATGGCGTGGCAGCCATCGGATTGGCGCGAGAGCTGCATCCTGATATCGTGATTATGGACATCACCATGCCGCGCATGAATGGCTTGGAGGCCACGCCAGAGATCAAGAAGGCGCTGCCCGCTGCCGAAGTGCTGATCTTCACTCAGCACGATTCCACACAGATGATTCGCCAGGCAAAGAATGCGGGCGCCAGCGGCTATCTGCTAAAGTCGCAGGCCAATTGGCTGGTGACTGCTGTGGAATCCATTGGCAAGCACATACCGTTTTTTGAAGGCAAGAATCTGCCGCAGGTCGGGTAGGTCTTGCGATGCGCGCATTCTTTTGTAAATCGCGGCGAAGTTTACCCACCGGCAGTTCTCCGGCCAACCGGTGATGGCACCCGGCCCCGGCCCAGCCTGAGCGATTTCCGTCACCATTCGTGCCCGGCTCAAGGTAGTCTGAGACGTATGCCCACTAGATCCGCTGGGAAGAAAAGCGTCAAGAAAGCTCGCGCGCATCGCGCCGCCAGCGGAAAGCTTCACTCCGAATTACTGGAGCTCGCTCACGACGCTATCATCGTCCGCGATGTGGACAGCGTAGTCCTGTTCTGGAATCGCGGCGCGCAAAATACCTACGGCTGGACTCCGGCGGAAGCCTGCGGAAACGTGACCCATCAATTCCTCAAAACAGAGTTTCCTGAACCGATCGATCAAGTGTATGAAAAACTCTACAAGGTTGGTTCGTGGGAAGGCGAGGTGGTCCACTCCACTCGCGATGGAAAACGTATTGTGGTGGCGAGTCGCCAGGTCTTGCAGCGCGATTCGCACGGCCGCACGATAGGCATTCTGGAAATCAATCGCGACGTCACCGCTCGGAAAGAGGCTGAAGAATCGCTGCGCAATCTTTCCGCGCGACTGCTGCAGTTGCAGGATGAAGAGCGCCGCCGCATCGCCCGTGAACTGCACGACAGCACCGGACAAAGCCTTGCCGCACTTGTGATTCACCTCTCAGCCGTGAGCGCGAAAATTGCCGATGTGGACCCATCCGCCGCCGAGTTGCTGCGCGAAGCTATCCTCCTCTCCCAGAAAGCCTCTGACGAAACTCGCACTCTCTCTTATCTTCTGTACCCACCCACGCTCGACTATTCCGGGTTGCGCTCAGCCTTGGAATGGTACATCGAGGGATTTACACAACGCAGCAAGGTGAAAGTGGACCTGAATGTCTCGGTCGGTGCGAATCGCCTTCCCGAAATCGTGGAAAGAACGCTGTTCCGAATTGTGCAGGAAAGTCTGACCAACATTTTTCGCCACTCGGGCAGTGACACCGCCAGCGTTCAAATTGAAGCGCGCTCCGGAACCGTGCGCCTGGAAGTGGCGGACAACGGCAAAGGGATTCCCGAAGAGATCCTGGCAACCTTGAACAGCAGCGGCGGGCAGCTGGGCGTGGGTATCCGCGGAATGCGAGAGCGCGTGCGCCAGCTTGGCGGCTGGTTGCGGATCAGGTCTTGGCCCAGCGGAACCGCGATCCTTGTGACCTTGCCGGTCGCGGAATCGACCGGTGACGATGCCGGATCGCAGGCAGCGGTTTTCAGCAGATAACGCAACGGCGCGGGGCCGATTCGCCCGCGAGTACTGACGTACTCGTATTGTTTTAGGGAAATCGCCGCTCTACTTTAGTTATACGCTGTCGTCGCGTCCGTCCTTTTTTGCCAGTGATCGAACATTGTCCACAACGCCACGCAAATGCCCGGAAATCACATGAAGTTCGGCAAGCTGTTCGCGGCTAGAACGATAGCTTCTTGCCTCGTCATCCTGCTCGTCGCACCGCTTCCTTCCAGCGCCTATTCTGTTCTGGCTCATGAAGCGATTGTGGACGCGGCTTGGGATGAAGCGATCAAGCCGCTGCTGCTCGAGCGGTTTCCGCAGGCGACTCCCCAGGATTTGAAGGCCGCTCACGGATTTGCCTACGGCGGCTGTGTGATTCAAGACATGGGCTACTACCCGTTCGGCAATAAATTCTTCAGCGACCTGGTTCACTACGTGCGCAGTGGAGATTTTGTCGCGGCGCTGCTGCGCGATTCGCAGAACCTGAACGAGTACGCGTTCGCGCTCGGCGCCCTGGCGCATTACTCCGCGGATAACGAAGGTCATCGCACCGGCACAAACCTCGCGGTGCCGCTGCTCTACCCCAAACTCCGCCACAAGTACGGCGATGTCGTCACCTACGACGAAAATCCGCTAGCGCATCTGAAAACTGAATTCGGATTCGACGTGTTGCAGGTTGCCAAAGGACGATACGCCTCAGACGCGTATCGCGACCGCATTGGTTTTCAGGTTTCAAATGAACTCCTGGCACGCGCGTTCCAGGAAACTTATTCGCTGGAACTGAATTCAGTGCTTACCAATTACGATCTGGCGATCGGTTCCTACCGCAGAGGCGTTAGCCAGGTGATACCGGAAGCGACGAAGATCGCCTGGCAGACCAAGAAGGACGAAATTCAGCGCGGCTCTCCGGGAATTACGCGCACCGCATTTCTCTATCGCGTGTCGCGCTCCACTTACGAAAAAGAGTGGCCCGGTAAGTACAAAAAGCCCGGCTTTGGCACGCGCCTGCTCGGTTTCTTGCTTCGGTTCATACCCAAGGTGGGACCGTTCCGCGATCTGGCGTTCAAGATCCCCACTCCCGACGCCGAGAAATTGTTTGTCGCCAGCTTCAGCAATGCGCTGCAGAATTACGAGCAACTCGTGAAACAGGAAAGCAATGCAGGTCAGGCAGTTCTGGTGGACGAAAATTTTGACACTGGCACGGTCACGGGTCCGGGCCAGTATCCGCTGGCGGACCAGACCTATGCCGCCCTACTGGACCGATTGCAGAAGAACAATTTTGCTACGATTTCGCCGGCGCTAAAGGCAGTGCTGCTGGCCTACTACGCGGATCTGAACGCGCCATTTGCCACGAAGAAGGACAAGAAGGAATGGGCCAAAGTCGTGCGCGAGATTAATCAATTGAGAGACTCGCAAGTCACCCAGCCGCCGGCTACTCAATCGAGGCCTTAAGGTGAAATACTGACCTCCTAATTTTCTAAGTCACTCTTTTTCTTATGCTTCGCTCGGCGCGCGTACAGGAATACCCCTACGCATTCTACAGGACAACTCCGATAGACTGATCGGTAGAGATACCGTAATTTGTGCGCAGCTGATGAGAGCCTAGGCCGTAAGGCGTTTATTTCATTCATAACGAATTCATCGGCCGGTTGCTCCGCCTCGAGACGTACAGGCCCCGGAATGTACTTCATAGTCGGGGCGGAGCAACGGCGAAACCGGCCGCGTGCTCGTATAAAACAAAAGGAATGGCATTGTTCATGACGAAACGGATTGACGGCCGGGCTCGTCCCAATACGAGAAGTCTATTAATAGCCGTTTCTAGTACCATCGCCACATCAACCCCAGCTCGCGGGAGAGCAAAATGAAAACGCTTCGTATCCTGATTGCTGACGATCACGATCTCATGCGGCGTGGCATCAAAGGGATGCTCACATCGCACGCGGGATGGGAAATTTGCGGTGAGGCGCATACAGGCCGTGAAGCCGTTTCGAAGGCCCAGGAACTGCGCCCGGACATCGCGATCCTGGATATCAGCATGCCAGACCTCAACGGTGTGGACGCGGCGCGCAGAATCCGCAAGGAATCGCCCAACACCGAAATCCTCATTCTCTCCGTGCATTATTCCGATCAGTTGATTCGCGACATTCTGGAAGCCGGCGTGCGCGGCTACATCGTGAAATCCGACTCTGACCGCGATTTGATCGTCGCCGTTGAGACGCTCGCAAATCACAAGCCGTTCCTCACACCCCGCGCTACGGAAGTGATGCTTTCCAGTTTCAAGGAAGGCAGGATGCGCACCGAACTCCCTACCGCGCTGCGCGACCGGCTCACTTCGCGTGAGCGGGAAATTGTTCAATTGCTTGCGGAAGGCAAGAGCAGCAAGGAAGTCGCATCGTCGCTCAATATAAGCGTCAAGACGGCTGAAACGCATCGCGCCAACATCATGCGCAAGCTGCAGCTGCACACCGTCAGCGAACTGGTGCGCTACGCCGTGCGCAATCAGATCGTCGAGGCGTAGCCTCGCACGTCCATTGCGATCCGTCGCGGCGGCAATTCGCGTTCGCGCGGATCGGCGCACCAGTGCTCCCGCATTTGAACCTGCTCAGCCTACAGCAAATTCCCAAGAGTGCTTAACGCCTTGCCAGTATTGTTCGATCCGCTGCTCCGGGCGATTATGCCGCTGCGGAGGAGAACGAAAAGCCGTAAATTCTGCGCCAGATCTTGAGGGCTGGCCGGCTCTTTGTTCTCCTTGCGCGCCAAACGAGAAAGGAATCCAGCCATGGACCAGGCAGCTTCGGTAACCAAGAATCCCCCCACATTTTTGCGTCGCGACTCAGCTGCACAAATTCAGTCGTCCGTGGAGCACCCAGTGGTGCTGGTGGCGACGACCGATCCAGTTATCAGCGACAGCATGCGTAATCTGCTGCAGATGTATCCGCTGCGCACTCTGTGGGCGAAGGGAGTCGGCGAAGTGCGCGCGCTGCTCGCGAAAGAAAACGTCGCCGCATGCTTCTGCGGCTTTTGGCTGGTGGATGGCACCTACCGCGACGTGGTGCGGCTGCTGAAGCGCCAGCCGGTGGAAATTCCCGCGATCATCGTCTGCGAGCCGGCGTGCCCCAACGAATACCGGGATTATCTGGCCGCGCTGAATATTCGCGCGTTTGATTTCATCTGCCATCCGTACCGCAAGACGGACCTGGAGCGGATCCTGCAAGCCACACTTTCCGAGCGTGCCGCTGCCGCGCGCCTTCGCGGTTCGATGGTGGATACGATGAATGTGCTGGAAACGCGAGCGGGCCTGCGTTAGGCGGGGAATCGCGAATAGCTTGACATTTCACGACTTGGCGGAACGATCTGGCCCGGAGCGCGATCATCTCCAGGCCAGCCGTGTGAAACCTCAATCCACTAAGCTTCCTTGCTCCCCGCCGCAACCAATACGATCCCGCCAATTAGCGCGAGGCCGCCCACAATCGGCGGCAGCGGAATCGTGTTGTGCTCCGTTTTCGTCGCCTGAATGGGTCCAACGTCCAACACTTTCTTGTGCGTGGTGTAGGTAACTCCTTGATAGGCGAGCGCGAGCACGCCTAGAACGATGAGCACGAATCCCAGCAATGTTGCGGTCTTCATGAAATCTCCTCACTTCGCGATTCAGCAGCACTGACGAAGTGTCACGCTCGGCTCATCAACCCGCCGACGAGCGACACCAAGAACAGAACCAGAAAGACGAAAAACAGAATCTTGGCAATGGATACGGCAGCGGCGGCAATTCCCAGGAATCCAAACACCGCTGCAATCAGCGCCACTACGAAGAAGACTACGGCCCAACGCAACATAAGTCCTCCATTGAACGAATCTGCCGCATGACCAAGTAAGCTTGAGGCGCTCGCTAACAACCGGCGGGCGCTCGGCGATGTCATCACTTTTACGTTTTTTGGCCCTGAGACAACATACACTCATTCGATTAGAGTGAAGCCCACTTCACTGTAGGCCCGCGCTTGCTCG
>Ga0210398_10001504_pt1 | contig 23953 bp, 22 predicted proteins | sample IncBWC4OmetaG_FD_161047 | JGI IMG/M metagenome (GOLD analysis project Ga0210398, IMG submission 161047) | Forest soil microbial communities from Barre Woods Harvard Forest LTER site, Petersham, Massachusetts, United States - Inc-BW-C-4-O | ecosystem: Environmental > Terrestrial > Soil >...
AGGTGGAGTTCAGCTCGAATATCCTCGCCTATTACGCCAAGAACGCCGAACGCTTCCTTGCGCCGGTGAAGCTCCATCCGAGTCTCGGCGAAGGCCATATGGAGAGCAGCCCGATCGGCGTGGTCTTCTGCGTGGAACCCTGGAACTTTCCGTACTACCAGCTTGCCAGGGTCGCCGGTCCACATTTGATGGCGGGCAATGTCGTGCTGGTAAAGCACGCAGGCATTGTGCCGCAATGCGCGATCGCCTTTGAGAAGCTTTGGACCGAAGCGGGCGCGCCTGCTGGGCTATATACTAATTTGTTGATCTCGCACGATCAGTCGGACCGCGTCGTCGATGACCCCAGAATTAAAGGTGTGGCGCTGACCGGCAGTGTAGCAGCCGGCAGAAGCATTGCGGCGCGAGCCGGAAAGAACCTAAAGCCGTCCTCGATGGAGCTCGGCGGCAGCGACGCGTTCATTGTCCTCGAAGATGCCGATCTCGAGCACACCATTAAATGGGCTGTGTGGGGACGGATGTACAATACGGGGCAGACCTGCTGCGCAGCCAAGCGATTCATTGTCGTCGATAAACTTGCCGATACATTCTTGGAAAAGTTTAAGGCTGCGCTTGTGGCGCTCAAGCCAGGAGATCCATTGGACGAAAAAACGACCCTCGGGCCGTTGTCCTCGGAATCGGCTTTGGTTGACCTTTTGAAGCAGGTCGACGGTGCGGTCTCTCACGGTGCGAAACTGATTATGGGCGGTAGGCGTATCGATCGGCCCGGATCATATATGGCGCCAACAATCCTGACCGACATTAAGCCGAACAACCCCGCCTTCAGAGAGGAATTCTTTGGTCCGGTCGCGCTGTTCTTTCGGGTCAAGGACGAAGACCAAGCAATTGCGCTCGCCAACGATTCCGACTTCGGATTGGGCGGCTCCGTCTTCACCAAGGATGTTGCCCATGGGCAGAAGGTTGCTAGCCGCGTCGACACGGGAATGATGTTCATCAACAATATTTCCTGGTCTGATGCCGAACTGCCGTTTGGCGGCATCAAGGACTCCGGTTACGGGCGCGAGCTCGGCAACATGGGCATCCACGAGTTTGTGAACAAAAAGCTGGTTCGCTACGTCGCAGCCGAAGCGCCAGTCTAAGACACAGGCTACAAAAATGGGATGAGGCATTCTCAACCGTGCCTTAATCCCCCGTTTTTCGGTCGTTTGAGAATACTAGACTGGCCTGCAACTGGAGCCGCCTATGTTCGTCAATGTCGCCGTTCTGAAGGAAACTCATACGCACGAACGGCGCGTAGCACTGGTGCCGTCCGTTGTCGAGAAACTGACCAAACTGGGCGCGAAACTGCACATGCAATCGGGCGCGGGAGATTCCGCCAGCATCGTCGATGCGTCGTTTAAGGACGTTTCTTTCATGTCCGACCGCCACGCTTTGGTGAAAGATGCCGATGTGGTTCTCGCCGTCCAACCTCCGGCGTTGGACGTGATCAATGAGATGAAAGAGGGCGCGATCCTGATCTCCTTCGTTTATGCGGAGAAGGAGCCCAAGTTGGTGAAGCATCTTTTGGACAAACAGATCACTTGCTTTGCCATGGACAGGATTCCGCGCATCACGCGGGCGCAAGCCATGGACGCGCTTTCAAGTCAGTCTGCCTTGGCCGGATATTATGCCGTACAACTCGGCGCGACGCATTTGGCCCGCGTGCTTCCGAAAATCACCTCGGCCGCGGGCGCAATCGGGCCCGCCAATGTCCTTGTGATGGGCCTCGGTGTAGCAGGCCTCGAGGCCGTCGCCACCGCACACCGTCTTGGCGCCGTCGTCGAGGGCTATGACGTGCGCCCGGAAACCGCCGAACAGGTGGCCTCGCTGGGCGCCAGATTTGTCGACACTGGCGTGGATGCTCGCGGGAAGGGCGGCTATGCCCGCGAACTTACGGCTGCGGAAAATGGCAAGATCGACGCGGTCGTCACAAAGCATATCCAGCAGGCCGACCTGATCATCACCACGGCGGCCATTCCCGGACGGCGTTCCCCCAAGCTCATCAGCAAGTCGCAGGTCGCTGGCATGAAAGCCGGTGCTGTGATCGTAGATCTGTCAGCCGAAGGCGGCGGAAATTGCGAGGACACGCAACCAGGTCAGACCGCGCTGATCGGCCAAGTGACGATCGTCGCGCCGTTCAACGTGCCGTCGCTGCTCGCGCAGGACGCCAGCGAACTGTATGCGAAGAATGTCGCGGCCTTGCTCGCTCTGATGATGAAAGACAACATCGTCACGCTGAACTGGGACGACGAAGTGCTCGCCAAGACGGTTCTGACCCATGAGGGTAAATTGCGCAGCGATAAGAGCGAGCACGAGGCTTACCCCAGCAACAAAGCCGACAAATCCGCAGCAAAAGCGACCGTGAAAGCGGCCTAAGCCGAACGAGGACAGCACGATGGACTTTTCAATCCAAATCACCGGTCTCGTAGCCTTATACATCTTCATGCTCGCCGCCTTTGCAGGCTGGGTCATTATCGGTCACGTGCCGGCGATTCTGCACACGCCGCTGATGTCTGGCTCCAATTTCGTGCACGGCATCGTGGTGGTCGGCGGAATGTACGCCTTGCTCAACGCCAGCACGATGCAAGAGCAGACGATCGGGTTCTTCGCCGTACTGCTTGGCGCCGGCAATGCCGCGGGCGGCTATGCCGTCACCGATCGGATGCTGGCGATGTTCCAGACCAGCGGACACAAGCCCGCGAAACATAACCACGCTAAAGGCAGTCGCCCGAAGGCGGTGTGAGGATCTGACATGACGATGACGAGTATTGCCCAACTGATCATCGGCACAACCGATCTCGCGGCAGCGTTGTTGTTCCTATACGGCCTCAAGCGCATGTCGTCGCCGGTGACCGCGCCGTCGGGGATTTTCGTCGCCGGCCTGGGCATGCTGGTCGCTGTCCTGGCCGGTTTCCTCTACGTGTTCGATGTCGGTGCGGCCGCCAAGCCGCATCTGATGGTCAATGTCGGCCTCGGCGTCGTCGCGCTGATCATCGGCGGCGGGCCCGCCTGGTGGGCCGGCAGGAAGGTCGCGATGACGGCCATGCCGCAGATGGTCGCGATCTATAACGGCATGGGCGGCGGTGCTGCCGGGGCGATCGCCGCGGTCGAGCTGTTTGGCGGCAAGGCATCGGGAACAACCCAGCTTGTGGCAACGCTGCTCGGCGCGCTGATCGGCGCCATTTCGCTGTCGGGCTCGCTAATCGCGTGGGCAAAACTTCAAGGCGTGATCAAGAAGCCGCCGCGCGTACGGGGACAGCAGTATTTCAATATACTTGTCTTGCTGGGTACGCTCGCCGTCGCAGGCTATCTCGTCTATGTCACACAAGGCACGTCCAGTCAGCTCTTGCCGACGCCGCAGTTGATCTATCTTTTCTTCGGCTGCGCCCTGATCTACGGCATCCTGATGACGCTGCCGATCGGTGGCGCGGATATGCCGGTGGTGATCTCAATCTATAACGCCGCCACTGGATTAGCGGTCGGCCTTGAAGGGTTCGTGCTGGGGAATCCGGCATTGATGATCGCCGGCATGGTCGTCGGCGCCGCAGGCACGCTGCTGACATTGCTCATGGCACAAGCCATGAACCGCTCGGTCGCAAACGTCCTGTTCACGAATTTTGGCGGAACGCCCAAGCACAAGGCTGGCCACATCAAAGGCAGCATGAAGCCGACCGCGGCGGCCGATGCCGGCATTGCCATGCGCTATGCGAAGAGTGTCATCGTCGTCCCCGGCTATGGGCTCGCCGCCGCGCAAGGACAGCAGAAGCTCTATGAATTTGTAAAGCTGCTGCTGGCGGCGGATGTCTCGGTAAAATTCGCAATCCATCCAGTCGCCGGTCGCATGCCCGGCCAGATGGATGTCCTGCTCGCCGAGGCAGGCGTGCCTTATGACCTGATTTTCCAGCTCGATGACATCAACGGGGAATTCAAAACTACCGATGTGACTCTCGTCATCGGCGCTAATGACGTGGTGAATCCTGCCGCGCGTACCGACAAATCCTCGCCGATCTTCGGCATGCCCATCCTCAACGCAGACCAGGCCAAGCAAGTGTACGTCGTCAAGCGCGGTCAGGGCAAAGGCTACGCCGACATCGTCAACGCCCTTTTTTACGCCGACAACTGCAACATGGTCTACGGCGACGCCGCTGCTGTGATGGCGATGATGATCGAAGCTGTGCGCGGGTTGGGGGCGAAAGCCGCCGCCTGATCGGTCGAACGCGCATGTGAAACCGATTAACGACAAACAATGCAATGACAAACAAAATGTAGGAACAAACAATGGCAACGAAGATGCAGGCTGCGTTCGTCGAACATTTTGGTAAGCCGCTGGTGATGAGGGAGGTCAATATCCCGACGCCGGGTCCGGGCCAGATCCTGGTCAGGACCGAGGCCTGCGGCGTGTGCCACACCGACCTGCATGCCGCGACCGGCGACTGGCCGCTTAAGCCCAAGCTCCCGTTTACGCCGGGTCATGAGGCCATCGGTCGGGTCGCCGCGGTTGGCGCGGGCGTCAAGATTGTCAAAGAGGGCGACCGAGTCGGCGTGCCTTGGCTCTACTCGGCGTGCGGTCACTGTGAACATTGTCTTGCGGCGTGGGAGACGGTCTGCGCCGAGGCAGAGTTCGGCGGCTACACCAAGAATGGCGGCTTCGCCGAATATCTCATAGGCGATCCAGACTACGTCGCCCACATACCGGCAGGCCTTGACCCCAAGGAGGCCGCGCCCATCATCTGTGCCGGTATTACGACCTACAAGGGAATCAAGGAGACCAAGGCGAAGGCAGGCGAGTGGATCGTCATTTCCGGCGTGGGCGGTCTCGGACACCTCGCCGTTCAATACGCCAAAGTCATGGGTTTCCAAGTCTGTGCCGTCGACATCGATGACGCCAAACTTGCGCTGGCCAAGAAGGTCGGCGCCGATTTCGTGGTCAATGCCAAGCACGGCGATCCCGCCGAGGCCGTCAAGAAGGGTACGAACGGCGGCGCGCATGGTGTCCTGATCACCGCACCTTCGCTCGGCGCGTTCAAGCAGGGCGTCGGCATGACGCGCAAGCGCGGAACCTGCGTCCTGGTCGGACTACCGCCGGGTGATTTTCCCGTTTCTTTGTTTGACGTCGTGGCGAACTGCATCACCATACGCGGCTCCTTCGTCGGCACTCGCGAGGATATGGCCGAGACGCTGGCCTTCGCCGCCGAGGGCAAGGTTAAGGCCGATATCGAGTTGCAGCCTCTGGCGGCGATTAACGACGTCTTCGATCGGCTCAAGCACGGCAAGGTGGAGGGCCGCGTGGTCCTCGACTTCGTCAGGACCAAAGCGGAAGACAATAAATCAAAAGCACCCGCAGCGAGAAAACTGGAAGTGGCAGCCATCGACTAGGTGCGACCGTCACGAAAATGAGCGGTCCTCAGCCAGCAATTCGCCGGAGCCAATAAGGAGAAGACAAATGCAAATCGGTATGATCGGACTGGGTAAAATGGGCGGCAACATGTCTCGTCGTCTAATGAAGGCAGGACACCACTGTGTGGTGTACGCGCGGACCGCCAAGACGCGCGAAGCGCTGGCGAAGGATGGTGCCACAGCCGCAGCGTCGATTGCGGATGTGGTCAAGATGCTCGGAGAAAAGCCGCGCGCCGTTTGGTTGATGTTACCGGCGGGCAAAGTCACCGAAGAGATGGTCGAGCAACTCAGCGGCCTGCTGGCGCGCGACGATATTATCATCGATGGTGGCAATTCGTTCTACAAGGACGACATTCGTCGCGCCAAGAAACTGGCCGAAAAGGATATTCGCTACGTCGATTGTGGTACGTCCGGCGGCGTCTGGGGTATCGAGCGCGGTTACTGCATGATGGTCGGCGGTCCGAAGCAGGCTGTGGATCGGCTCGATCCCATCTTCGCAGCACTTGCTCCCGGGCTGGGCGATATCCCGCGTACACCAGGCCGCGAGAAAGGCGATCCCCGCGCCGAGCGCGGCTATATTCACGCCGGTCCGTCGGGCGCTGGGCACTTCGTCAAGATGGTGCATAACGGAATCGAGTATGGAATGATGCAGGCCTATGCCGAGGGCTTTGACATCCTGCGCAACAAGGACTCGAAGAATCTAGCCGAGGACAAACGCTTTACACTCAACTTGCCGGATATCGCGGAGGTTTGGCGGCGCGGCAGCGTCATCTCATCCTGGCTGCTCGATCTCGGCGCCGCCGCGTTGGCGAAGGATCCGCTATTGAAGGATTTCTCCGGGTACGTCCAGGATTCGGGTGAGGGCCGCTGGACGGTCGAAGCCGCGGTTGAGGAATCGGTCCCAGCAGACGTGATTACCTCGGCGCTCTACGCCCGTTTCCGCTCGCGGCAGGAGCATAGTTTTGGGGACAAGGTGCTGTCGGCCATGCGCTACGGCTTCGGTGGGCACGTCGAAGGTCAAGAACCCATTGACCCGCAACCAAAGCGAAAAGATTCGCAGCACCAATCGGCAACACAGCAAGCCGCCGAGTAGTACGGTAGACGACCGCCCGACACTGATGCCGCGGGCTGTGGAGGTGGTTCAGTCTCGGTCGCGGCGCCAAGCCAAGCCAGTCCATCCCTGCGCCATGGTGGGCGCCGCGTCGCCATTGAGAAACCGTTCGGCCATAGCCTGGATTCGGCGCGCGAGCTTAAATCCCGTCATCGTCCCGATCGAGCCGCGATCGCGGGGGATCATCACGGAAATATTGTCAGCGCTGAACATGGTCGATTGGGCTCAGTCGCCGAAGCAACTATCTCCACGATCATCAGTTCATAGCGTGTGAACGAACCCGTAAGGAACCGCTCATGCCTGTCACCCTGCCGCCCAATCCGCTGGAGAAGATGCCAGCCGCGTTGTCGTCCGATCTGCCGGATGAGATGCCGCCCGCGTTGTCGCTCGATCTGCTGGAGAAAATGGACGCCTATTGGCGGGCAGCAAATTATCTTTCGGTGGGGCAGATCTATCTAAAGGACAATCCGTTGCTTGAGTCCCCGCTCAGGCTCGAACATATCAAGCCGCGCCTGCTCGGCCATTGGGGCACGACGCCTGGGTTGAACTTTCTCTATGTCCACCTCAACCGGCTGATAAAAAAGAACGACTTGAACATGATGTACGTCATCGGTCCCGGACATGGCGGCCCGGGTATCGTGGCGATGACCTATCTCGAAGGATCGTACACTGAACGCTATCCCTCGATCGAACGCAATCGGAATGGACTGCAGCGGTTGTTTCGTCAGTTCTCCTGGCCTTACGGAGTTCCCAGTCATGTATCGCCAGAAACGCCGGGCTCAATTCACGAAGGCGGGGAGCTCGGCTATTCCTTGGTTCACGCCTATGGCGCCGCTTTCGACAATCCGGATCTGATCGTTACCTGCATCATTGGCGATGGCGAAGGGGAAACTGGTGCGCTGGCTACCAGTTGGCACTCCAACAAGTTTCTGAATCCCGCGCGTGATGGAGCGGTTCTTCCTATCCTTCATCTCAACGGGTTCAAGATCGCAAATCCAACCGTGCTCGCGCGCATAAGCCGCCCGGAATTGACCGACCTGATCCGCGGTTACGGTTATGAGCCTCATTTCGTGGAGGGCGACGTCCCCACCGTAATGCATCAAAGTCTGGCCGGGACGCTTGATATGGTCCTGGCGGAGATTCACGAGATCCAGAAGGCGGCGCGGTCGTCTCCGGATACGGTCGAGCGGCCGCGTTGGCCCATGATGGTATTCCGGACGCCGAAAGGCTGGACCGGCCCAAAGTTCGTGGACGGCGAGCCGGTCGAGGGGACTTGGCGCGCGCATCAAGTCCCGCTCGCCGATCTCGCGAACCCCCAGCATCTCAAGCAGCTCGAATACTGGATGAAGAGCTACCGGGCGCACGAGTTGTTCGACGAACGGGGCAGGTTCCGCGAGGAGCTTGCCGCGCTTGCTCCTACGGGCCATCACCGAATGGGCTTCAATCCGCATGCCAATGGCGGCGAATTACTGGTCCCGTTATCGATGCCCCATTTCCATGACTATGCCGTGGCGCTGCCAAAGCCAGGCAGCGTCGAGGCGGAATCAACGCGGGTTCTCGGAAATTTCCTGCGCGACGTAATGAAGCTCAATCTCGAGAAAAAGAATTTCCGGCTCTTTGGCCCTGACGAGACGGCGTCGAACAGGCTGGACGCTGTCTATCAAGTATCCGGCAAGGAATGGATGGCCGAAGTCGAAGACGTCGACATCGATCTCAGCGTCAAGGGACGCGTCATGGAGGTGCTGAGCGAGCATCTGTGCGAGGGCTGGCTCGAAGGGTACCTTCTTACCGGGCGCCATGGCTTTTTCTCATGCTACGAAGCATTTATCCATGTCATCGATTCGATGTTCAATCAGCATGCAAAATGGCTCAAGGTCAGCAAAACAGTTCCCTGGCGCAAGCCGGTCGCGTCACTGAACTACCTGCTCACGTCGCATGTCTGGCGCCAGGATCACAACGGCTTCTCCCACCAGGATCCGGGTTTCATCGATCACGTGGCGAACAAAAAAGCCGACATCGTACGCATCTATCTGCCGCCGGATGCAAACTGCCTGCTGTCGGTCGTGGATCACTGCTTACGCAGCCGTAACTACGTCAATTTGATCATTGCCGGCAAACAGCCAGAGTGGCAGTGGCTCGACATTGACTCAGCCGTGCGTCACTGCATCGCCGGAGCGGGTATTTGGCAGTGGGCCAGTAACGATGCAGGCGATCCTGACGTGGTCATGGCCTGTGCCGGTGACATACCGACCCTTGAGACACTCGCTGCCGTGACACTTCTGCGCGCGTATGTTCCTGATATTCGCATTCGCGTCGTCAACGTGGTGGATTTGATGGTGCTACAGCCTCAATCCGAGCATCCCCACGGTCTGGAGGATCAGGATTTCGATGAGTTGTTTACGACCGACAAGCCGGTAATCTTCGCTTTCCACGGCTATCCGGCGATGGTGCATAAGCTGACCTATCGGCGGCACAATCACGACAATATTCATGTGCGCGGCTACAAGGAAGAGGGCACCACCACGACGCCCTTCGATATGGTCGTGCTGAACAATCTCGACCGCTATCAACTCGCGCTGGACGCCATCAATCGAATCCCGCGGTTCAGCGATCAGCGAGACAAGGCGACCGCGCGTTACTGGACGGCCATGGAGCGCCACAAGCTCTATATCAGCGAGCATGGCGACGACATGCCTGAAGTCCGCGATTGGCGCTGGACTTCGTGAGCGCGGCACTTCCGTTGAACAGCGCATGACGCAAACTGAGCCACAATTGAATGTACTTGCGCTGAACAGCGGCTCTTCTTCGCTCAAATTCGGATTGTATAGCGTTGGGTCTTCACGGATCGAAATGCTGCTCTCTGGCGAAGCCGAGTCGATCGGCGACGAAAGCGGCAAATGCCATGCCGAAGACTCGCACGGAAGCGCATTGCTGGCCGAGACGGGCCCTATTGCGAGCCAACGGGAAGCCATCATCCGCATTGGAAAGCTTCTTATCGACGCCAAAATGCCGGCGCCCGACGCGATCGGGCATCGCATTGTCCACGGCGGCCCGAAACTTCGGCAGCATTGTCTCATCGACGACTCGGTTTTGACGCAATTCGAGGCGGCGACCGCCTTCGCGCCACTGCATATTCCATCGGCTCTATCGGTCATCCGCTTCGCACAAGAGCATTTCCCCGGGCTTCCGCAGGCGGCGTGCTTCGACACGACCTTTCACGCCGGATTGCCGGCGGTCGCGCGGGTGCTTCCAATCGCCAAGGAATTGCAATCGGAAGGAATTCAACGGTACGGATTTCACGGCCTTTCGTGCGAATCGATTGTGCATCAACTTGCCAACGATCTGCCGAACCGCTTGGTGATCGCCCATCTCGGCAACGGCGCAAGCGTGACCGCGGTCAAAGCCGGCAAATCGATCGACACTAGCATGGGATTGACCCCAACCGGCGGCGTGATCATGGGCACGCGGAGTGGCGATCTTGATCCTGGTGTTCTGATCTATCTGATGCGTGAGAAGAAATGCGATGCCGCGATGCTCGAGGAGCTGGTCGATCATCGTTCTGGCCTCCTCGGAATTTCGGGCATTGGAAGCGATATGCGGCAGCTACATGAAGCTGCATCGTCAAACACCGATGCACGACTTGCCATTGCGATGTTCTGCTATTCCGTGCGTAAGCAGGTGGCCGCGATGATCGCGGCGCTTGGCGGAGTCGATTTGCTTGTGTTCACCGGCGGCATTGGAGAGAATGATGTCGAGGCGCGAGCGACGATTTGTGGCGGCTTGTCTTGGCTCGGCGTCCGCCTCGACCCGGCGCGAAACCGGTCGGCGGAAAATCCGATCAGCGAATCGGTATCGCGCTGTGCCGTGCACGTTCTGCCATCGCAGGAAGACGAACAGATCGCTCGTCATACCTGGGCTCTGTTCCCACGCAGTCTTTCTGAATAGAAGTGAGGGCTCTTGAAACAGCAGTCGCTGCTGCCACGATGTTAGCCAGAAAGCATGGCGGCGCCTAAGGCCGATGTTGGTTGCTGAGCCATGTCGGGAAGTACTAGTGCACGACGTGAGCAACCGCCGGAGACTTGCCTGGCAGTTGCGGGGCCTTCGGTCCATCTGGCCTTCCGACGGAAACCCGGAGCGCATGGTCGGAGCGGAGCTGGTGCGATGTGCCCCCGACGACAAGTGTCATCGGTTCTCCTTCTTCCAGGGTTGCTTTCAGGCATTGCGAGGCCTGATGAATCCTGATTGTGAGGCGTCGGCCGCGCCACTGAAAGCCGAAGCCAAGGCTGCTCCAAGCCGCCGGCAGTTGCGGGTCGATGGCCACGCCGTCGTGTCGCAATGACAGTCCCGCGAAACCGAACACTGCCGTAAGCCAGACTCCGCCGAGAGCCGCAATGTGGATCCCGCCGTCAATGGCCACATGAGTATCCGCGAGATCGATCGCTGCGGTCTGCCGGAAATAGCGCAGTGCCATTTCGGAGTAGCCCAGTCGAGCGGCGACGAAACCGTGCATGGCGCGGCTCAGCGAACTGCCGTGGCCGCAGCGACGTTCGTAGTATTGGAAGTTTGCTGCCCCCGTCTCACCAACAAACTCGTCCGGCAGCAGCCCGAGAAGCGCGACGACATCGGCCTGTTTTATCACCTGGGATCCTTGCGTCCGCTCCCGCCCAAGCACCACGTCCATCGGTACGGAGCGGCCCGCATAGTCCGCCAAATCGATCTCTTCGAGACCGAAATAGCCCGCAAACTGCTCGAACAGACCCGTGTTGGGATCAAGGCCGATCGCTATCGTATCTGCGGCCTTCACCCACTGGTTTAGTTCAGCGTTATCGAGGCCGAGGCGACTTGAAAGGCTTTTCCAGCACGCCGGCCAGCGGTCGCGTAAGAGCGTCGCTACATCAATCGCGCGCCGGATGTTCCAGCGTGCCATGACGTTGGTGAAGGCGTTGTCGTCGATATGTTCGTGGTACTCGTCAGGTCCGATGACGTCGCGGATATGGCGGTAACCGTCCACTTCCAGTAGAGCGCGACTGGCCCAGAATCGACCCGTCTCGAGAAGTATCTCGGCGCCAGCATCGCGCAGAAACGTCTCATCTCCAGTCGCCTGCCAGTATTGCCAGACCGCATAGGCGACGTCAGCACTAATGTGCTGTTCCTCCCTGCCGGACAGGATATCGATAACCTGACGATCCGCGCCGATAACCTCCTCTGGAGTGGCCTCAGCACCGCTATCGGCGGACTCCCAAGCGTAGAGCGCACCGCGCCAGCCCATCCTTGCTGATTTCGCCCGCGCCGCACCAAGGGTGCGAAAGCGATACATGAGCAGTGCGCGGGCGGCTCCCGGCCAGGTCAGGATATAAAAGGGCAGAAGGTAAATCTCAGTGTCCCAGAACACGTGCCCATGGTAATCGTCCCCGGTCAGCGCCCGCGCGCCGATCGACACGCGCTCGTCGGCCGGATTGGCGGCACTGTTCAGATGGTAGATCGCGAACCGTAGTGCTTGCTGTGCGGCATCGTCGCCGTCGACCTCGACGTCGCTGAACTGCCAGCGACTTGCCCATGCCGTCTCGTGTTCCGCCAACACACCGCGCCAACCGAGGCGGCGCGCAACATCAAGCTTATCTTGTGCCCCTTTCCCCGGGTCCAAATCTTGGGTGTCACTCCGCGCCACGGCGACTGTGCGCTCGAAATTCACAACCTGTCCGGCACGTGATTTCCAGCTCCAAGTCCACTTCAATTGATCGGCGGCGGTCGCCGGAAGGTCGTGGCCATCGACCTGCAGCGATGATGCGGTGGCCATGGCGACGCTCTTGCCGGAACGTTGCGTGCGCCACACGCCGAGACCCTGATCTAGTCGTTCGCAGACCAGCCCGAGATTGATACCCTCAAACGACGCTTCCAGCGTGACCTCGACCTCTCCGTCCTCGATCTCCAATTGGATCAACTGCAGCCCAACCGCGCGCTCACTTACGGATACAAGGCGCAACGTATGCATGCGGATGCCAACGCCGGGAGCCTTCAAGAGGCCGGACTCGGCGAGCATTGCGCCCCGCCTCAAATCGAGCGTCATGCGATGAGACGATGCATCGCCAGGATGATGCACTAGGGGCCTGCCAGACAGCGATATCCGGACTTTCAGCCAGTCGGCGGCTGGGACGAGTTCTGGGATCGCGGGTTTAGTGCCGAGCGTGTCGAACAACCCGGCGACATAGGTGTGCGGCGGCACGACCCAACGCGCTCCACGCGTAATTGCCCGCGCGCCTCTTATTCCTAAAAAGCCATTGCTGATCGCAAAGCGTGACTCCAGGCTGCCTTCGCGGAGGGGATCGTAACCCACCGCTTTAAGGAGCCAAGCCGCATCTGCGGTTGGCTTGAGGACGTCATCCATCGTTCCTGAATCCTCATGTGGGCCGTCGGCTGAGCCGTCCGTCGACCAGTGCGTCGATGGCAACATCGTCCAGGCTCGTCACCACCAGATCCGCCCCCGCGGCCCGCAGCTCGGAGGTGTCCTTCAGTCTGGCGACACCGAGCGCCGCCATGCCGCCAGCGCAGGCTGCCTTGATGCCGGCGGGCGCGTCCTCGACTACGAAGCAGTGCGCGGGCGCAATGTGCAGTTCAGCGGCAGCGAGCAGGAAAATTTCCGGGTTTGGCTTACCCTGCTGCAAATCGCGACCGCAGACATTGGCGGTGAAGACTTCGAGCAGATTCCGGCTGGAGTCGAAATGGATCTGTCGCATCATTTGATCGGCGTTTTTCGAGGAAGATGCGACCGCCATAGGCCACCCCAGTGCACCGACCGCTCTAACGAAACGAATAGCATCGGGGAATGCAGCGACACTCCCGGCATGTATGAGTTCCATGAGCCGTTTCTGCTTGTGATCGGCATAGGCAACGGCCTGCCGTTCGGCGTCCGATACACCCAATGCTTCTAGTGCAGCACGTGCACCGCTGAGACGTGGTTTGCCTGCAACATGGGCCTCATACATTGCGGTCGTGAAGCGGCTCGGGTCAGCGAAACCTTTGAGAGCTTCGCGCCAAGCTCGCTCATGAGGGGATGCGAGCAAGACACCATCCACGTCGAAAATGGCTGCGGTCAGCGCCTCGGGATGGTCGAACCGCTGTCTAGTTGTCTCGAGGATAGTCATAAGTTGATCCACTCAAAGCGCGAAAACAGGGCACGCTAGGTCCGACGGCGGAGTGGCGTCTGTATAAAATCGCTCACTGCGACCTTCTCCGATCTGCGGCTCCTGTCTGGCGGCGATCTCGACGTGGCCCGTCCGCACATAGCCGGCAAACTGGTGGCCAAGCTTCCTGAGTTCACGTGCCCAACAATGAGATGAAGCGCAGGCTTCCATCCCGACTAGGCAAGGCGGCAGCACCTCGAAGAACGCCAGCATCTGGCTGCGCCGAAGTTGCCTCCGGACGACGACCTTCTCGCCGGCATCAATCCCGCGAACCTGAAACACGTTCTTGGCGATATCCAAGCCGATCGTGGTGATTTGCATGTGACCGCTCCCTGATGTGATTCGTTGACAGCGATCACCCCATCGGAGCTCGTTGTCGGGGGCGGGCGCCGTCCACCACATCAACAGAAGACATTCCGCTGCCTCGCCGGCCGAGCGGTCCTGAGGTTGAATGCGTACAATCCGGTCGATGCCTGCGCTGCTTTCTTAACTCTGTCACTCGTGCCTGCGCTTCGTTGTTGCTGCCATCAGCTCAAGCAGACGATTCTAGGGAGACCATGTTTGGCCGTTATTTTTCTCGCTTCTTTGTGGCGGAGACCACCGACAGAACACGCGATACGTGCGATGCCAATGGCAGACTTTCACGAGGTCCGCCATGTTCGAAGCAAAACGGCTGCGAAAGCACACTCTGGAGTGCCTGCGCCTGCAGGCCGACTGCATGGAACTGGCAGGAGTTGCTTACGGCCATAATGTGCAGTCTCATTTTGTTTCCATGGCAGAGTTCTGGGGTGCCTTAGCGGTTTCGGGGCCGAGCGTCGGCGCCGACTCGGACATTGTCGACGGTGAGATTGCGACAATTGCAAGAAAATCGCCTCATGTTGTTTTGATCGTTGAACATGACGGGCTTTTGAAATCGATCACCGCCGATATCATGAAGAACGCCGGTTTTGTGGTGCTTCAGGCAAGTAATGCCGACGAAGCAGTAGCCATTCTGGAAGCCCGGTCGGATATCGCATTGTTGTTCACAGGTATCACGATGCCGAGCAGCATGAATGGGTTGAGTCTCGCGCATATGGTTGCAGAGCGCTGGCCGACCATTAAAATCGTCATCGCGTCCAGTCAAATTCGGCTGGTCGCACCCGGATTGCCGAAAAACAGCAGTTTTTTTCTCAAGCCCTATAATGCAGAGCGAATGATTTCCGAGATCCGCTTGCTGATCGGCTCGTAAACCAAGATCGGGTTTGTGCTACTCGTGTTCATTCAAACGCACAAAAGCGTGCGGTTTTGCTCAGACTAGCCCCTGATAAGTGTGCTGGACTGAGACAATGAATACTCGTTCCGACCATAATACCTGGTCCAAAGCGCGAGGGAACATGCTGAGCAATCAGCTGCTCGCCGTGCTGGAACCTGAGAGCCGGCAGCGGATCGATCCGCACCTTCAGCCGGTCACGCTCAAGCTCGGTGCCGTGGTTTGCGAGGCGGGTGGCCTCCTCAAGCACGCTTATTTTCCGCAAGGATCGGTTCTCTCGCTGCTGACCGTCTTGGAAAACGGCGCGGCCATAGAGACCGCAAACATAGGACGCGAAGGAGCCTTCGGGCTCTTCGCCGCCATGTACAGCCGGGTCTCCTTTAATCGCTGCATTGTGCAATTGGAGGGCCGCATGGTTCGCTGTCCGATCGAATTGCTGCAATTGGAATTCAAGAACAGCGAGCATGTACGCAATCTCTTCGTCAGCTATTCGGAGACATTGCTGTCCCAAGTCCAGCAAACCGTCGCTTGCAATACCGTTCATACGACGGAAGAAAGAATGTGCCGTTGGCTCCTCATGATGCATGACCGCGCCGAAGGCGAGTTACTGACCTACACCCACGAGTTTTTGGCGCACATTTTAGGTGCCAATCGGAAGTCGGTGACACTTGCAGCCCAATCCGTACAGGCTGCTGGCCTCATCAGCTACCGCCGCGGGACAATCCAGGTTCTCAACCGTTCAGGTCTCGAAAAGGCATCGTGCGAGTGCTACGCGATCGTCAAGGAGCGGTTCGACGCATTCGTGAAGCCTCCAGAGACCGCGGTTCAAGATACTATAAAGAGGCAAAGCCGGAATTAGTGAGCGAAGCGCTTAAGTCGGCATTTGTGAGCAATTTTGATCAGTCCTTGGCCACCGGGCGCCGGTATGGTTTCCCCAGGAGGGGATCGTTTGGGTCGCAAGTTGGTACAGTCTCTTTGCCAAGGAGCCCTTTTTCGACTTCATGAGCGCATGGAGGAAGAAAGATGAGCGTTCCCATGTCGGCCAAGGAATCCGTATTTCACTTTCCGTCGGGCGGCTGGTTTTGGATTGATACCCATGCGCAGAGGGAGCGGGATGCGCTGACTGCCGAATTGAAAGCGTCTCTTGCGCGTGAAGATGCTTTGCTCCGGGAAAAGTCCAACCTCCTGCAGCGACAAGACATGCTCGCACAGGAGTTCGAGCATCGGCTCGTCAATAGCCTGCAAATCATTGTTAGTCTGCTCTCGTTGCAAAGTCGGGCCGCCGGGCCCGAAGCCGCCGGGCAGTTGATGGTCGCGGCCAATCGAGTTGCCTCGTTAGGACGCGTGCATCGCGGGCTCCATCTTCTCGATCATCAGGAGAGCGTGGAATTCAAGCAATATCTCGAAAACCTATGCGAGGACCTTTCTGGTCTACTGTTTCAGGGGGAGGCCGCACCCACGATCGGGGTGGAGGGCGCGAAGACCGAAATACCCACTGTGTTCGCGATCCCCCTCGGCTTTATTGTCAACGAGCTAATCACCAATTCCGCGAAGTACGCCAAAAGCAATATTACCGTCCGATTGGAGACGACACCGACCTTCGGTCACTCGCTATCAGTATTGGATGACGGGCCAGGGTTGCCCGCAGGATTCGATCCCTCTGCAAGCAAGGGTCTTGGAATGAAAATCATAGGCTCGCTACTGAAACAGATAGATGGGGAGCTGAAAATCACATCCGGAGAGAACGGGCACGGCGCGCGCTTTGCGGTGACTTTCCGCTCTCCCGTGCTTGAAACGAATAGAATTTAATTCGTCAGGAAGATCATGGCGGGTCGCTTGGGATCGTCCTGCTCCTCATTTTGGTGCTTGTCTTACTCGGCGGCTTTAGCAGATTCGGTGGTGGTCCCTTCTACGGGACCGGTTATTACGGCGGCGGTGGCCTTCAGCTTGTACTCGTTATTGTGCCAATCTTGGTACGCTTTGCCTTCAAATTCGGACGTGATGCTGTCTCGCAGCAAACGACATTCAGGGCCAATAGGCGACATCCCACCGGCGGTTTGATATGAAAGAGGCCTTCAACTGAGACGACCATGCAGCCGGAAACCCATCAGAGTCTCAAGCAATCCGCGATCATCCTCGGCTTAGTATTCGCCGGGTTTATCATCATGTGGGTTTTGGTGGCGGGGCTTGGGCTGTGAATAAGCTCAAAGTGAATGAGGCCGCCAACTGAGGCGGCCTAAATCTTGCCACCTGTTCGGATCGTCGCGCGCTCAGCAAGGCGGTCATAGTCGCTCCCCAATCGGAGCATGATTGCCTTGGTTTCCTCGTGCTTCATTTGTACGGCGAGGGCACACATTTCCTTAGCGCGAAAGCTCCAATGAGCGGAGTCGTCCACTAAGGAGCGAGGCATAGGGTTCGGCGGTATATGCGGCATTATACGCACCCTAGCCCATTTCAAAAGGGGCTGGGGCAAGACCCGACATCACGTCGCTTTGGGGGCGCCGTGGTCCTTCGTTCTGATCTGTGGCTTGTCGTATAACACGACGTTCAACAAGGAATTATGGATTTCCAGTTTTCCATTGTATTTGATGTAGCCCAATTTGCGGAATTTGTTCATGAAATGGCTGACGCGGGATCGAGTGGTCCCGATCATCTCCGCGAGAACTTCCTGACTGAACTTTCCGACAATCGGCTCCGGCGCATCCTCCTTACCGAAATTTGCAAGGAGTAGAAGAGCGCGAGCTAGGCGCTTTTCGCTCGAATTGAACAGTTGGTCGATCAGATCTTCCTCAATTCGACCGTTCCGGTTCAATAAGTCCGCCATGAACAGCTCTGAGAATTTAGGCTCATCACGCATGGTAGCAATCATGGCTTCCCTGGCGATGCGCGTAATGAGGCATTCATCCATCGCCGTGGCTGTCGTGACACGCAGGGGATGGCCGTTCAAACACCCTTCGCCAAAAAAGTGACCAGCTCCAAGGAGGCCGACGACTGCCTCTTTGCCCCGCTGAGAAACTACGGTGAGTTTGATCTTTCCCTTCTGGACGTAATAAACCGCGTCGCCGACGTCACCTTGTGAAAAAATTGCCTGACCCTTGCGATATTTAGATATAATTTTTCCGCTGCCCACTTTGGCGAGAAAGGTCGTGGGATCAAAGGCAGTCGTGCTTTTTTTCGTCGAGGCGACTTTGCTTTCCTTACGCACTGGTGCTCTCCAAGGAATTTATTCGCGCCCCACTGGCCAGAGAGCAAAGGCCCTTATGTATGCTACCGGACTGTTGAGGTCTTTTCAATCTGCCGAAAGCTCAGTGCGGCAGTTTTGATGGTCCACAAGACTATCCCGCGCTCGTAACGCCGCCTGCGTCCAGGTCCGCGCAAGATCAAGCAAACCCTCCTTGTCCTCGTCGGTTTCGGCGTAGGAAATCGAGAGTATCGCCTCTTTGGCGTATAGCCAGAACTGGTCCGTTTCCGACATGGGGCAACCTCAAGCCCCGATCCCGATACCAGCGTGCCTTCCGTGAGAGCAACAGTCTGTTCAAAGTTGCACACCTCGATCAATTAGAGATTGGCCGTCGAATGTGAGATCAAGAGCAATTAGGCGAAAGAGTCGGCGGCCAGTTTCAGGGTTGAGTAACTGTCTTATCTGCGCCATCCGCAGTGTGCAATTTTGGACATACGCCTGGGCATTACCGGTCTAAAACCACATAGGTTGATTCTTTTGAGGCGCTCTATCAAAGCGTTCAAGCACCTTACCTCCTGGGAGGGCCCCTTTGAGCGCCCTTTTGCCGCACCGATAGTTTATCGGCAATTGGAATTCGCGGTTCTTTCCACCGTGGACGCCGGATCAACAGCGAGTCCGATGGGGGCTGGTCATGGAAGCATTGGTAATGCAAACAGATGTAAAGCACCCTTCCTTCGAAGTGTTGGGCTTACTCACGGCAGACAACTCGCGATGGAGGCCGTCGAAATATCAAGAAAATCAAATTGTCTACTCGCAAGGTGACCCTGCGGATTCGGTTTTTTACATCCATAGGGGTAAGGTCAAAGTTACCGTCTTTTCCACACTTGGGAAGGAAGCTATCGTCGCGATCCGGGGACCAGACGAATTCTGCGGCGAAGGAGCAATGAGTGGGACGCCGCTGCGTTTGGCGACCACCACCACAATGACGCCATGCGAGATTATACGGATAGAGAAGCAAACCATCATCGATCTGCTTCATGAGAACCAGGAGTTTGCCGACTATTTTCTCAACCATCTCTTGGCGCGGACCGCCCGCGTCGAAGCCGACTTGATCGACCAATTGTTCAATTCAAGCGAGATGCGGCTGGCACGGGCTCTTCTGCTGTTGGCTGATTATGGCAACGACCTTGGTGAGGAACCAATACCTGTACAAGTGAATCAGGATACACTCGCCGCGCTGATTGGAACGTCGCGGACTCGCGTAAACTTTTTCATGAACAAATTCCGAAAGCTCGGCTTGATCGACTACAACGGCAAGGTGGAAGTTCATAAGGCCCTGCTGAACTTCGTTCTGAATGAGCAACCACATATTGAGCTCTAGAATAGCTGGGCAGGCGGCTGGCCTGCTCCGCCGACAAATGATTAGAGCCCTCGCGCTCGCCGACAAGTTGATCGTGTAAGCGTCCAGCCGAGTCATGTCCGCTTTTCCCCCAATCGCGACCTAAACGGCGGTCGCCTTGACAGCCACTGACACAAAAAGTCGGCCGAAAATGACCAACTTCAACAGCGGAACCTGACCTGATCAGCCATCGTTGCACCGATCTTTTAAGGGCCGATGAACTACTCGGGCAGGCGCACGATACGAAGGAGGCCAGCTGCGCTCGACAGACTATGAACGGACCAGCGACGGGCCTCCAGCAATAGTTCCCGCAGCAACAGCCGATCAGTCGTGCCCGAGGGCTCTTGGACGAATGATAGCCGATGCAGTGAGTAAAGGCCGAGAAGGCAGGTGATCCCAAAATAGAACGTCCACGATTGGAAATTCAGGACCTGAACCGTCACGTCCTTTTCGGCACCCGTCCAGGTGAAAGCGAGCGTTAGCTGGTGCGACGCAAAGAAGTCGGCAAATAGTCCGCCAAGGATAGGGGCCGCCGCCGCGAAGCTCGCCGAGATGACACTGTTGGCCGCAAGATAAGCCGTCGCTTGGCCGGCCGGCGAGAGCTTCATGGCAATATTGCCCGACGCCAATCCGACTCCTGCGGTGGCGATGCCCATCAGAATGTGGATAACGACCAGGAGGTAGAGTATCATGGGTTGGACCCAAGGCAGCCCGGTGAGTGTCCAGGCAAAAGTGCAGGCGAGAAAGAGCGGCGCCGCAATTTCGAGCACGGCCTTGTTGCTGAAGCGGTCGATCAGCGTGCCCCATAGCCCGAGCGCCGCAAGATTGCTAAGCTGACTCGCGATGGTGAAAGCAAGGACAGTGGTCATCGAATAGCCGAGCGTTTTCAACATATAGACGGTGAAGAACGGCGCCGCGAGATTCGCGGCAAAACTCCAGGAGGACAAAAAAAAGATGAGGCGACGGAAATTGGCCTCGCGTAATGGAGCGACAAGCAGCGCGAAAGGGTTCGCAGTCGTTTCCGCCGCCGCCATCGGACGCTCCGGCGTGATACGGAGTAAATAAACACCTAGAAAACCGATGAACGTACTGATCATGAACAGGATTGAATAGCCAAACACCGTTTGATCCGGCATGTACCTCTTCCAGCCGTCGACCAGGACCCCGCCAAGCAGCGCCACAGTCACTGAAAGAGCGGTCGTCACCGTGGTCCGTCGCGCGAAAAATCGACCGAATTGCGAGGATGGAACGAGGTCGCGCATCCATGAATTCCAGGCGCAGCCGGCGATCGCTGCCATGGCTTGATAGATCGCCAGGGAGACGATCAGCGTGATGATAGCGAATGGCCGGCCGAGCAGGGGCGCTGCGGCCGCGCCGAGCAGAAACGCTCGGCCGACGGCGGTGCTCCAAACGCAGATGTCGCGGCGCGCGCGCCAGCGTTCCACCAGGAGGACGGCAGGGATCTGCAAAAGCTGAACGCAGAAGGGAACAGCCGCCAGCACGCCGATGGCGAAGTTGCCGGCGCCGAGGGCGACCGCAAAGCCGACCAGGAAGACGCCCGTGGTTAGCGTTCCCATCGCCTCGCTGGCGAGCGCATCGTAGAGAATGAGCCGCAGCAGGCGCCGCTCGTCCGCGTCCGGGGAAGTTGCTTCGGGCACGATGGCGCTCAATTGTTTAGTTCCCGCAGGTGGGACTTGCCACAAGTGGTCAAAATTGAACAGACTCTATTCCCCAGATCGGCAACAATCAGATTGTCTTGATCCGGCGTGACGCCGCAATCCGGACGGCTCCGGTTGTCTTTCTGCCCCCCAGCCCCCGGACAGCCGGAGCTTTTTTGACCAGTTTAAGTCGGCGACCTTGTCAAAACCGGCTTTACCCGAGCAAAGCGGAACTCTGCCGCACTGCACGCGTTTGCGTTCGTCGGTGGACAGTAAAGGTCATCATGAAGATCGCACAGGTTGCTCCGCTCATGGAGAGCGTCCCTCCTCGTTTCTATGGCGGCACTGAGCGGATCGTTTCTTACTTGACTGAAGAACTTGTCAGGCTTGGCCACGATGTAACCCTTTTTGCGAGCGGTGACTCAATCACTGGCGCCGAATTGGTTCCTTGTTGCACGCGTGCGCTCCGCCTTGATCCTTCAGTGCGCGACATCATTCCCCACTTCATGCTGATGATCGATAAGGTCCGGGAGCGCGCGGACGAGTTCGACATTCTTCATTTTCATATCGATCTGTTCCATTTTCCGCTTTTCCGCTCGCTGGCAAGTCGGACCTTGACGACGCTTCATGGTCGGCAGGATTTGGGGGATCTCAAACCCTTTTATTCTCGGTTCGGCGAAATGCCGCTGGTTTCCATCTCCAATGACCAGCGCAAACCATTGCCACATGCCAATTTTGTGGCGACGATTCACCACGGCATTCCGGCTGAGCTGCATCGGCCGTCACTCGAAGAGGGCAGCTACCTTGCGTTCTTGGGGCGGATTTCGCCGGAAAAACGCCCGGACCGCGCGATCAGAATAGCGCGCGCGTCTGGCATCCCCCTGAAGATCGCCGCTAAGGTTGACAAGGCCGACGAAGACTACTTTCGCAACGATATACTCCCGCTCCTCGATGGGCCTGGCGTAGAGTTCATCGGCGAGATCAACGAGCGTGAGAAAACAAAATTCCTAGGCGAGGCAGCTGCTCTATTGTTCCCGGTGGACTGGCCCGAGCCGTTTGGGCTGGTAATGATCGAAGCCATGGCGTGTGGCACGCCGGTGCTCGCATTTCGCGGCGGCTCGATTCCCGAGATCATCGACGTTGGCGTGACCGGCAACGTAGTCGAAAGCGAGGAAGAAGCTATCGCGGCGCTGCCGGAAATCTTGTCATACGATCGTCGTGCGGTGCGCCAACGGTTTGAACACAGATTTACGGCCACAAGAATGGCCCACAATTATGTCAGTACCTATCGCCGATTGGTGAAGACGCGCACGTCTGGCCACAAGCCACATCAACTCGGTATCAATGGTGGCAACGGCTTCATCCCCTTGTCGATTGAAAAACCGCTCCCAACGCTGGTCGAGACTGGCGTTAACGCCGAGGTAGTCTGAGGATCAGCTTAATCCGCCCTGGACACTGGAAGGGCTTGGCGAGAATGAAAGCCGCGACGCCTTTAGTGGCGCGCCGCCGAAAATATTTAACGTTAGATGGAACTTGGGAGGCTCAGCCGCCCGATCGAAAGCGGGTCATGACGACCGTTATTGCCACATGCATCATTCTTTACAGGACGACTCGTGATCGAATGAACGCTTCGTACTGCATAGTCCGAGCCGCTCTCTCTCTGATTGCGTTGCAAAAGTCGCTTTGCACCGGCGATCAAAAATTCTGCGGGCTGCAGGTGCGGCTTTCATGTAAAGATGTGGGGACCGCACCGCCTCACCATAAATTAACAGGCGACCTCGGTAACGCGATACCTTTTACGGTTTGGTTTTTCGCGGAAAATTCGTGGCCTGCAACTTCGACTTTTGCAACACAATCCCTCTGAAAGCGGACAACGCGGATAGTCGGGGAGGGCGGTCCTTTCCGAAAATGTTATCCGGCGCCGAATTGGCGCACTGAGGCAGAATCGGTCCATCATCGGCGCTGATGTACGCGATCTTATGGGCTGCCGCGATCTTCATCGCTGATCTGTTCAAATCGCGACGGCGGCTTCGGGCCGAAAATCTCTTGTTGCGCCATCAACTCGCTGCCGCATTACGGCGGGTGCCGCCTAACTCAGGCGTCACGCTCGCTGGTTTGCCCAGAGTGGCTTTGCCGGGATGCGAGCCGAGCTTCCACAACGCGAAGCCAGTTCGTCCGCAGGGTAAGAATGCGACCGATGATCTCTTCAATCTGTTCGGCCGAGTACATTGCAGGCTTGTTCATCGCGCTCATGATGGTCCTGACTGGTCACCTATACTCCTAAGTCCCTGAGTGCGAACCGAGTTCCCAAAGTCACACTGAGACATCCTGCCGCGCGGACGTGTACGAACTACCCGCTCAAGGTCCGTTTTTCACTATCCTATGGATAGCGCTGAGGTCGATCATTTTTTGCGATTGTGGTCAATTTGGATCAGTCCTGCCCGTGGGCAGGTGCGACGATTGGTTTACGGGGTCAACAAAGGACTTCGATCATGACCATGACAACAGCAGCCTGCGCAACGGCAGTTGCGCTGCTTGCCGGCACTGCATGCTTCGCAGTGCCTGCCGCCGCTCAAGGCGCGCCTGTGTGGCACCACGCCAAAACGTCGTCGGCCCACTCGCGGAAATTGTTTATGAGCGCCGTCGCCGAATACGATGCGGGGCTTCGGCGTGGCCGCGAGAACTCGACCAACAACGCCTATCTCCGCGGTTTTCGAGACGGCACCAGCAGCGAGGCATAC
>Ga0210398_10001505_pt1 | contig 23933 bp, 30 predicted proteins | sample IncBWC4OmetaG_FD_161047 | JGI IMG/M metagenome (GOLD analysis project Ga0210398, IMG submission 161047) | Forest soil microbial communities from Barre Woods Harvard Forest LTER site, Petersham, Massachusetts, United States - Inc-BW-C-4-O | ecosystem: Environmental > Terrestrial > Soil >...
ATATGAATCTGCGGTAGGTCTATTGGGGGCGGAACGGTTGTTCGTTAGGGCTTCGGCTTCGATTGCCTTGGAGCCGGTCGATGACAATTCGCGATGTCGGCAGCAACAGGCGCTCGTCTCTGGGGTTCAGGAAGGCATTGCAGGCCGTGAGTTGCGCGAGTGTGTCTGGCAAAGTATGAAAATCGAGCAATGCCGTGAAGCGTTGCGCGAAATCGACCATTTCAACGATGGTCGCGGCGTGGGCTTCGCGCGACAGATTTCGTAGGGCTTGGATGTATGAATCGCGATACACTGTTGGAATGATGACTCGCGACTCCCCAGCCGCCGCCAGCTCTGCGTTCATCATCACTCGTGCGATGCGTCCGTTTCCGTCAGTGAAGGGATGGACTTCAGTCACTAGAAACATGAGAAACGTCGCTCTGGCGAATGGTGTTTCTAAGGCTCGAAAATAAGCAAAGCCTTTTTCAAGGGTTCCGAGTACTAACTCCGGAGCGACGAATGGTGTTCCGCCAGCACGATTCCCCTCAGTCTTGAACTCGCCGGGCCGGATGTCAGGGCGCGCCTCCAGCATTCGGGCGTGCCGACGCTTCAGTAAAGCGATCAGGCCGTCGAAGTCATCGACATACGCCTTCGCGCTCCGACGCATCTCTGTGTCGTCTACGAGCAGATGATAGGTTCCCAACACGTCATGCGCATCTTCTGGCCGTCGCAGGGGGATTTTATTCTCGAATACGATTTCGATGGCTTCATCGATCTCGAATTCTGTGCCTTCGATGTAGTTGGAGAAATACGCATCTACAAATGCCAGATTTTGCTTTGCTCTCGGGCTGAGGTTTTGTTGCGGGCGAGGGATGACATTCGTTTGTCTGAGTTCGGCCACGAGTGCGTCAAATAGCGGGAGCCGGTTGGCGTCGTACGGTCTTCCGGCCACTCGCGCTATTGCGGTTGGCGCTGTCATGGAGGTGGAACGTGTTCCGATCAGCGTTCCAATGATGTCGTCCAGGGTGGAGAATGCAGATTCGGCGTTGAGCGCTGGAGCTAGGGTTCTGGCAGTGTCGCGGATTCTGTTTAATTCGTCTGGACCAGAGATCGAAAGGGTACGGTCTAGCAGGCGTTCGATTTCCGCGCGTGGAACGGCTTTGGACACGCCACTGCGATTGCGGGAGGGGAGGAGATTTTCCAGGAAGGCGCGAGGTTTTGACGCAATCCAGAGGTTCTGGATGAACTGGACGTCTCCCTCGAGAGGCCCTGGTCCTTCGATGAGGTGGATCGAATGCCCTGGGAGTTTGACCGTTCTTTTATAGGGGGCGCTTAAGAAAACGGTTCCGTCTGGGGTGGGCTTTGTTTCCAGGGCTGTTCGGTGGGCGATCACCGAGTTGGGAAAGAGTAAGTCGAGGACGACCCAGAGGTTTCGGCGGATGACCTCGGCTGGGGTGGATTCGAGGTCGGTGGTATAGAGCCGTGGGCCGATTTTCCGGATCTCGCCACGTTTTAGGGCGTTAGCGAGTTTGTCAGATATTTCTCGGGTGCCGAGGAATACCTGGGGCATGTTGGCCAGTATTTTTTCTTTATTGGCTGATTTTTTGGCCATAATAGTTCTTTATTTTTTAATAATATGGCATTTTTTGTACTTTACATACGATAATTACAACAAAAATACACTTAATAGTGACCAGATAGCGATCCAGGCGGAAAAACGAGACCTGTTAAGTCATCGACATCCTCTCCTGGACATCCTTATAAGACTCTTTTCACAACCTGTCCAGCATCATTGCCTGTACACTTTGAAGGTGTACATATCAAAATGAACCTCTATGCCTAGAACAGCCGATCCAGACAACAGCCGTTTATCCGTCCGGATTCCTCCCGATGATAAGGCCGTCATCTTACGGGCGGTCGCGTTGGAAAACACCGATTTAACAAATTTCGTTCTGACCACTGCTTTGCGCGCCGCGCATACCGTGATTGACCAAGCTGAGCGTCTTCGCCTTTCGGGCCGAGACAGTCTGCGGGTGTTGGACATCCTGGAAAACCCTCCTGCCCCGAATGCACGACTGATGGCAGCCGCGCGTGCCCTTCCCAGGTCGGCATGACCTTACCCGCCTGGCACGAAGAACCGATCGCCAAAAAGCATCATCGGGACGCCTTCGATTGCGGGGAACCAGCCATGAATCATTTCCTGCGGAATCATGCGCGACAAAGCCACGAGGCGGGTGGCGCGAAAACATTCTTGGCTATATCGGATGAGGATGGCGCGGCGATACTCGGGTTTTATAGTCTGAGTCCGGCATTGGTCGAATATGCGAGAACCCCGGGCATTGTGAAGCGCACACTGGCACGGTACGACGTGCCAATGTTTCGGCTTGCGCGGCTTGCCGTACACCGTGACATGCAGGGACAAGGCTTGGGTGGACAGCTACTGTTATCAGCCGGGCGGCGCTGTATACTCGCGGCAACCGAAGTGGGCGGCGTTGCGCTGCTGATCGACGCCAAGCACGAGCGCGTTGCTGCGTGGTACAAAAGTTATGGTGCCGTACCAATCGAAGATGCGCCCTTATCGCTGTTACTGCCGCTTGCGACTATGAGAGATGCCCTTGTCGCGACCGGAAGACTCTCAATTGCCGATGACGTTAGAACATCGTGAGTTGATTGCCGCCATTCCCCATTGTCTCATCGCAACGGACCTAACGCCCTCATCGCACGCCAATGCCGGGTACTGCCCATCGAATTCGTTGTGCGTGGCTATGCGACAGGCTCTACCGACACGTCGATAGGGTTGTTCGCTTTCGGGCAGACAATCGCCGCCGAGCACGGTCTGATCCTAGTCGATACGAAATATGAATTCGGCGTCGACAACGGGGGCGAAATTATTCTGGTCGACGAAATCCATACGCCGGATTCCAGCCGGTACTGGCTAGCTGACAGCTATGCTTCGCGCCTGGGCTTCAGTCAGCACCTTTGTCACATTGTCCCGGCACGTCACATCCCATTTTCCCCTGGCACAAAAGCCGATAAGATGTTTGTCAGCAATGAATTGGCTTCATACGTGAGTGCGACGAATCCTTTCGGGGCTGCATGAGGAAGCATACGCACCCCTACGGTAATCTGTGCCGGTACGTCGAGTGCACGGGATCCCTGTAAGAGTGGCGCGATTTGCGCTCCGACAAAAAAGTCGCTGCCAGGAGATAAGGCGTTGGTAGCCACCATGATACGTATATGATCGAAGACATCGGCGAGGTTGTTGCTCAAGAGCGTTGGCGGGACTGTGAAATCGATGCCTAGGATGGGCTGATAGGGACGACCGAGCTTGCTCGCCGTGTCGGAGTTGCTACTGGTGGTGACAATGGCGCTGTCCTTCGTCGTCGTGCCATTCGTAATATGCGTCGTTGTCGTCGTCGTGGTTACACTATTACTTCCTGTAGTACTACCTGAATGGATAGTGACCGCCCGAAACATGTCGGCCACCCCAAAAAAGAAGCCGGCTGGTTGATACGCGACGCCACGAATCGTGCCGTATGGACGGTCAAAATGGTTGCCGGGGACTTGATGGACGCCCGCCAGTTCCGCCCGCAGTTCTTGATCACCTGGGTCGCCCGACAGACGCCATCGTACGCTGGCATAGCAGTTAACAGTATCGAATGGGCCAAGCGTGTACCCTGCTTCGACCGTATCCTGTTTACCCGTCACGAGGTTCGTATTGTCCATGACCGAAGGACTGAAGACGATGCGCTGGCGCTTGCATTCGTCGATCCCGTCTTGGCCCCTCTTGGTCATACCACCGATCATCACGGTGATCGAGTCGGAGATGACGTGTCCGGTCTCACCTCGATATGTTCGGAACTGCGGTATAAGATATAAGTTGTCGGGGGGAAGCGCCCAGATGAGCGTGTAAGCGCCTTGGGCAACTGGGTTTCCTTCATATTCAGCGATTGCGGTCACGTGGGCTGAGCCGATAGCCTTCGTGTTCCCAATCCACGTTACGCTGGCCAGGCCGGTGGTATCGGCCACCGCAATACCTGGACTGATCGTCCCACTCCCAGTGAGTTGAAAGGTGACCTTCGCCCCACCTTTGACAAATTGTTTGCCGTTCTTGATCCAGAATTGGAGCACCAACGTGTCCTTGCCGGATATGGTATCGGTACAGGATGATGATTGCTGCGTGGTCTTATCACAGATCACCGCAAGCTGAGCTTGCAAGGACGATAGAGGGGCCATGGCGGCCAGCAACGATAGGAACACCCCGAGAATGCGCATACACCTCCTGTGTCATAAAAATCGAGGAGAATGTGTAGGAATTGTCAGTGGTGCGCTAGCCCAATCGCGACAGGAATGCCGATGAGGTGTTGGAGATTGCCAGATAAATCCAGTGTTGCCAGCAATCATAGCGCTTGTGTCTGGTTGAGATTATGAAAAAATGGTGTTGTGCAGGAAGCCGATCAGCGAAATGTTCCTATATACGCTGGAGCAATTTCGCGACGGTGTTGCTGCTGGATTCTCGTATGGCCAATGTGAAGAGATCAATGCTACCTCGTCGTAGCATCTCTTTCTATTGAGAAATTGTTACAATTCCTCATGGAACTCGGCTTATACGACGGATACTTCACAATATTTTTCATCGCGATAGCTACGATTACGGCAAGGTATACCAAGTACCTTTGCCAACACCGTTCTGGATCAGGAGCTTCTTCTCCACCAGGCTACGGAAATGCTCTTTCAGTGTGTTGCGACTGGCGCCCGTTGTGCGGACCATATCGCTCATGGTCACGCGGCCATGGTCGCGGACGTAATCCAGAATCTTGACGGCCAGCTCGGGCAGGACAGCTAGGACCAGCTTTTCCTGCTTGACTTTGGCGGCTAGGTGCCGCTCTTGCTGTTGCAAAGCGCGAAGAAAAAAGCCGATCCATGGCTGCCAATTCGGCGCCTCAGTGCGGATCGTGCCTTGTGTCTGCCTGAGCGCGAGATAATAGTCTTCTTTACTCTGCTCGATAACGCTTTCAAGCGAGCTGTAGGGAACATAGGCATAGCTAGCTTGCAACAGTAGCAAGGTGGTCAGGATGCGGCTCAGGCGACCGTTACCGTCCTGGAAAGGGTGAATTTCCAGGAACACGACAGTGAACACGGCGATCACCAACAAGGCATGCAGTCGACGCGTTTCGCGTGCCTCATTCAACCAGGCAATCAGCTCGCCCATGAGACGTGGCGTGTCGAATCGGGTTGCCGTCTCGAACACGATTCCGATCTGTCGACCGGCCCGGTCGAAAGCGGCTACGCTGTTCGAGGCCGTCTTGTAGCCGCCACGATGCCATTCGTCCTTCTCGCTGTAGGTCAGAAGATCGCGGTGTAATTGGCGGATATCGTTTTCGGTGAGCGGAATGTCCTGCCAGGCGTTGAACACCAACTCCATCACCTTGGCATAGCCAGCAACTTCCTGTTCGTCGCGAGTGGCGAAGGAGGTGATTGTGAGATTGGCAAGCAGGTGCTCAACCTCGCGATCAGAGAGCTTGCTCCCCTCAATGCGGGTTGATGAGCCGACGCTCTCGATTGTGGCGACGCGACGTAGGGCGGTCAGGCGCTCGGGCGCTCGGGTACCAAGGGAGCGCCAGGCACCCTTGAATTCGTCGATTTCAGCGACCAGCGCCAGCAGCGCTGGGGTAATCTGAATGGTGTCGGTTATCAGCATTGGGGGATCCTTTCACCCGTATTATCACCCAAATCCACCCATAAGCACCCATATCAGCATTTTGAGGCATAGATTTCTGATTTGGAACGACTCCTGGAAGAGGAAGAGATACGGAATACGCTCCTATTCATTCGAGATACCCACTAAAATACCGAAGTGATTCCCAACTCGGAGGCGACGGTGAAGGGCCATAGATGATATCAATTCGCACGGCAAATCCGACCGATCATGCCAAGATACTCGAGGCCTACGCTGCGTGGGGGTACGGCGGTGGACTGAGTCCGAGTGATACGGTCTTCTTGGCATTCCAGGACAGCGAACTGATTGGCTTGGTTCGCATGGTCCCTGAATCCGGGGCCCTCGTATTACGCGGGATGTACATGTCTCCCACCTACCAGCGTCACGGTATTGGCACACAGTTGCTGCACGCAGCGATGGCTTGGCTTGGTGAACAGGAGTGTTATTGCCTGCCACATATACATCTGGTGGGATTTTACAGCCAAGTCGGCTTTCGGGTGTACACTTTGGGTGCTACCACTATCCGGATTGCGTCCACATGTGGGGAGTCAGTGTGTGTAACCAGATATTGTACTAGAACTCATCTCATAAACCCCTTCGGGCGCAGCGTTGCGGAGCCGTAGCTGCATCCGAAGGGGTTTATGAGATGAGTTCTAGAAATCCAGAAATTTACAGCAACCTTATATTTCAAGCTCTGTAGAGTCGCCACATACATCGAGAAAGGCAGCATGTTATCTGTGCAATATGTGAGCGTAGACGTGTTCACAGCGGACTTCACGTTAGTTGCGACGATCGCTGCCAAAGGCCAACATCAATGTATTGACCAAACTTATACCCCACACCGCGTAGCACACCGATGTCTTGAAATCCCAATGTCTGATGCAACGCAATGCTCGCCGGGTTGGGTAAAGCAATCACTCCGATCATCTCGCGGAAATCCTTCGACGTTGCCGACGCAATCAAAGCGGCATACAAAGATTTCCCAAATCCTCTACCAGTGACGTCCGACGAGAGATATATGGTGGATTCCACAGTGTGGCTGTACGCTGCACGGGCTCGAAATGGACCGTAATACGCGTATCCAATCACCTGTTGATTACATTCTCCGACAATCCAATCGTGGTTCGCGAGCGTGTCTTGAATCCGCTGTCGCATTTCAGCAGGCGTGACGGCAGTAGTCTCGAATGTCACAATCGTGTTCAAGACATGCCAGTTGTAAATTTCTGTGATTTGTTCCGCATCAGTTGCCGTGACACGTCGGATATTCATGTGGTTGACCATGTGGTGAGGAGTTGACTGCCAATGCCCTTCCCACGCACCGTTTCACAGATGCTGTGCCAATATCGGTGTATCAGCTGGCCTGGCAAGTCGGATTTCTAATGTCATCCTAGTACTTTACTAGACTAGAGTGTGCGTCGAGCGGACGAGCGAACAACCAGTCGATTTGTGGGTCAGAACCGACCGGGAACACATGCTCCCCGATACGCTGGAAGCCGTACTTCCGGTAGAATGCAATTGCACGGGCATTGTGTTCCCACACGCCGAGCCAGAGGGTGTGTGCCCCCTGGATTGTGGCGTGCCGCAGGACTTCTGTCATTAACCTCTGTGCAATGCCCCGTCCGTGCCATGGGGATCACCTCCTGACAATCCACTAGCTGCAGGTAGCTCTCCATCTGGTAGTTGGCACGATGCGAGAAAAACTTGTGTCGAATGACTCTGTGGTATCGATGCTAGCGACTTAAACACCTGACAACTTCCAGTCAGCGAGATACGGCGGCAGTGCGATACCCGGGGCGAGCGATGGATCGGGATGGGGTATCTCGACGACTGCAGCAATTGGGAGTACTCCCGCCCATACCGGACGTGCATAGTCCTCCTCATCGTCTACGGGAGGACCGGAGCGCACCTTGGCTGACACCTCCTCAAGATCTAACCAGAGAACGGTCGTGGCTTTCAACTCTTGGTCACTAGGCTGACGAATTTCTGTCCAACGCCCAGGGAACAGCCGTTCGGTCAAGTGTTTGAGAGCGGCCATTTTTTCGGCGGGGTGTTGGAGCGCCTGTGCCGTCCCGAAGGCTATCACGGAGCGGTAGTTCGCTGAATGATTGAACGCAGAGCGGGCTAAGACCAGGCCATCCAGATGGGTGACTGTGAGACAAACAGGCGTCCCAAGCGTTAGCACGCGAAGCATGCGGCTCGCGGACGAGCCATGCCAATAGACCCGATCCTCATGCCGCCAATACATCGTTGGTGTCACGTAAGGCTGGTCATTGACGACGTAGCCGACATGGCAGATGGTCCCAGCGTCCAAGATCGCGTGGACGGTGTCTCGATCGTAATGGGCACGCTTGGGGAGACGCCGCAGCGTCGTCCTCTCGGTCTGTGTATAATGCTCCATCTGCATTCCCTCCTTGGCCAGAAATAAAAATGCCCCCGTGCATCACTGTGCAAAGGGGCAGGCAAGCGTCGAGCGAGAGTGAAGGCTCTACCCGTGCCAGCAGCCCCTAGAGCTCTTTCGCTCCGCGAGGTCGTTGGTGTGCAAGGTGAGGCGTCGCTTCGTCATGGTCCTAGTATAAGGTGTATATGGGGTCATTCACAAGGACCGCAAGCGGCGGGGAACTAACCCCGGAGAGATTAGACTATTTGGGAATATCGGACCTGGCTGGTGCGTTGGGAGAAGCGATAGCGTGAAAACCCACCGGGCAGGACGTCCATCGGGCCATGTCTCCCCAGCGCTGTGCGCTGGCGTCGGATGGCGCACTTTTGAAAGGCGGCCTGTACTCCGGAGTCGCTCCGCAACCTCAGCGGACGATGGCAGGCTGTGATCGGATTGCTCCCAGTGCACCACAGCAGCTTCATCTACCCACGCGGCGAGGTGCGGCATCGCTCGCAGATGCGCATCACGACCGCGGTAAGTCCGCATATCGGCTTCGCTCGCCCACAGCGTCAGGGTCCAATAGGTGCGCTCTGGCCCAATTCCGAGATGGACGCACAGGCATCCAGGTGCCCGACGCGCTTGGAGTAGCGCGCGCCCCGTAAACCAATAAAAGCCCGGGAGGAATCGCCTCGCACGAATCCGGAGTCGAGTTACGGAGACGAATAGCATGGTTCATTCTCTTGGAAAAATCGCATGGATATATTCAATCAAGCACACCTCTATCAGCTTGTGAGGTACTGCTATTGCACTCTTGTTCCTAACAGCGTGGCTCCGCATTGTACAATGGTCAAATGGTATTTCCTCGCTAAGTCCTGAATCACGGATGGGGACGCTTGCCCAACATATTCAAACCAGAGTTCTCCAACGCCGGCATGTACTTCAGTGGTAATATCCCGTGCACCAAATTGTTCAACGGCTTCACTGGCAAACTGCTGTAAATCGGATGCTGTTCCTTTGAGTTGGACGGGATAGCGATAGCCATTCGTATCTCGAACAGCCTGTTCTCTTACTACGTCAGCATAGCGAGCGTTGATGGCGTGTTGATAACTCGCTGGAACATTGATCCCCGTTGGTGGTTGAAAGGGGACCATGATGCGATCGATCCGATCGCCTTCGTGGCGAGTCCGGAACGAATTTTCGTGCAGCGGCTCTGTCGTCTCGTCACGGGCAAGCTCGGCCCTGCTCGCATACAGCTGTTCGATGCGACCGACCTCATCGTCGCGGAGCTGCACAAACTCCTTCTCGCGCGCACGCTTGGAAAGCGTGCCATGTCCTTGCGTTAGGAATTTGTGGAGGAGCGTTACGGTTGTCTTGGGCATATCGACAATGTGTTGCACATCCGCCACAAATCGGTCAAAGGCTTCCAGAAATTTGACTTCTTCAGGAAGATCGTGTTCGACAGTTTGTTCGACACACTGATAGAGGAATTCGGCGTGGGCCGTCGCGTCGAAGAAGCGATAGTAATCCGCCGTGTCGTTCAGGACTTCAATATTATTTTTGTCTGTTGGGCGCCATTCGATCAGTGGAAGGAGCGCCGCGGAGTACGATTCCAGCACGCGCTGATATGGCACAATCTCCCGGAGAATGGCTGCACTAATCGGAAAGACGACATTGGGCGGACTAAAGCCAGCGGACGACAACACGTGATGGATCAACCATCGGTGGATACGGCCATTCCCATCGACGAACGGATGGACATACACGAACCCAAACGCGACGGTCGCCGCCGCGATGACGGGATCTACATGTCCCGCCAGTGCACGGGCGTCATAGGCAACAAGACCATTCGTCAAGCTTCGGACGTCTTCCGGACGGGCGCTGATGTGCTCCGGTAACGGACTTAGGGTCCTCCGATCATGGTCCCCGACGAACCCTCCTTCCTGACGAAGGCCCAATGTGACGAATCGGTTGTCAACGAGAAGGCATTGCAGACGCTCGAGCTCTTCGACGCTGAGTGCTTGGGATCCCGCTTGTGCGATGGCCTGGCCCCAACGGGCAATACGCTCGCGAGGGGGGTGTTCCCCTTCAATGTCGAACGACGACCGGCTGTCACTCAGCAGCATAAACGCCGCGGCACGCGCGACGACATCCGGATGGGTCCGCCCAATCACTTCGCGTGCTCTGGCGTTGAGATGTTTCTCGGCGCAGCGACGGAGGAGCGGTGTCCAGCGCACGGTCGGACAGAAGGCTGGTGTTCCTGGAAGGTTGTTGATGGTGCGGTGACGCGCTGATAGTTCGCCATGCCGCATAGCCACCTGATGGTCTTCGTCGAGGATGGGGACGGCCTTGACCTTGGGTGCGTCGGACAAGCCGAGCGTCTGACCTGTGAGCCATTCGTACAGGAACCAGAGGCGGCGGGTGTGCACGCCAGTCGTGGTCGCTTGAACGATCGTTTCTATTTCGGCCTTATCTACGACGCGAAATAGGGCCTTGAGTACAGCCAAGTCGACGCCCTCTCGACGCAACGCGAAGTCCAGGTGTCCAGCTAGGGTGTTCTCCGGCCGCCGGCTCTGCCGGATCAGTAACCAGTCATCCTGGGACTCGGGACGGTCTCGCTCTGTCGCCATGGCAAGATGAGGCGGGATGGGGACTCGCAGCCCGTACCGAGCGATCAGGGCAGCGTACCCAACCAGCCAACCGGGCTCCGGCAAAGGATGGCTCCCCAAAACCTTCACAGGGCTGCCATAGTCTTCACTGATAGCCAATCTCTTGCCCAATTCTTTCACTGATGTATGGATCTCTTGAGAAAAGTCTCTTTTTTTGCCCAAAACATTCACATGACTGCCCAAAACATTCACCAAAGACAAATATCACCCCATTTTCTTATCTCTGCTAGAGTCACTACTGAGGTTACTCTAGGGACTCCTGAAGGTCTCCCAGACTATGGAGCGGTATGGTTTACAATTGATAGGACAATGACTTCTCCCAATTCTACTCCGGAGCCAGACTCTCTCTCTAGCAGTGCTAGGTCGGCCAGTCTCCAGGCCAGTTCGATGGGCGACGTCATCACAAATGAGATTCTGGCCAAGCGCTTACAGACGGCCATCGAGTTGCTGGAATCGATCGTCGCCGACCGGGCGGTGCTCGCCGGGGTGTCCGAAGAGGACCGGACGCGACTCCTTCAAGCGGCTGGGCGAGTCTCTCGGCCAGATGCGGCTGATCGGCGGCGGCTCGTACAGGCGACAAAGCGCCAGAACAAAGCGGAGAAGGTCAGCCGGGCTGAGCGAGTGCTCGCCGATACGGGAATTCGGAAGCTGCGCCGGGCAACGGTGTTCATGACTCCGAATGTCTTTCCACCGTCCGAGTTCGAGCAACAGGAGGTGGAGAATAATCCGGACTTTCGTGAGGCTGTTGAGCCACAGAATTGTTATGTCTGTAAGAAGCACTACTCGGCTATCCACCATTTTTACGATCAGCTCTGCCCAACATGTGCAGCGGTGAATTTTGCCAAACGGACGGAATCGGCGGACTTACGTGGCCGTGTCGCGCTGCTCACTGGTGGGCGAGTAAAGATCGGGTACCAGGCGGGAATCAAGCTGTTGCGCGCCGGTGCTCGGCTCATCGTCACAACGCGATTCCCGCGCGACTCGGCAGCACGGTACGCGCAGGAAGCCGACTTCGCTGAGTGGGGGCATCGGCTCACGGTGTTCGGGCTCGATCTGCGGCATACGCCAAGTGTGGAGGCGTTTTGCCGGCAGTTGCTCGAGACGGAGGAGCGGTTGGACTTCATCATCAACAATGCTTGTCAGACGGTGCGGCGACCGCCCGCTTTTTATGAGCATATGATGGCGAATGAGACCGCCGCATTGCGAGAGATGCCGACGCATGTGCGAGCGCTGGTGGGGGCGTATGAAGGGGTACGTGGATATCACCTGCTTCCGGAAGGACCCGCGACAGGGCATGCCGTGGCCGGTACGAACGTAGGAGCGTTGGATAATTCGCTCCCCGACGTTGTTGGTCTCACGCATGCCGCACAGTTGTCGCAAGTGCCGCTACTACCAGAAGAGTTGGCTCCACAGGCGCAACTCTTTCCCGAAGGGCGGTTAGATCAAGATTTACAGCAGATTGACTTACGCGACCGCAACTCGTGGCGGCTGTTAATGGCGGAAGTCTCGTCCGTGGAATTATTGGAAGTGCAGCTGGTGAATGCGGTTGCGCCTTTCATCATCAATGCGCGGCTCAAACCATTGATGCTCCGTACACCAGAACGTGACAAACATATCGTGAACGTCTCCGCGGTCGAAGGACAGTTCTACCGGACGTTCAAGACGACTCGCCATCCGCATACGAACATGGCGAAGGCGGCACTTAATATGATGACGCGGACGTCAGCGGCGGATTATTACGCGGATGGGATTCATATGAATAGTGTCGATACCGGATGGGTCACGGATGAAGATCCGGCCGATATCGCCGCGCGAAAGACGGCGGAGCATCGGTTTCATCCGCCGTTAGATATTGTCGATGGCGCGGCGCGCATCGTCGATCCGATTATCGCTGGGATCAATAGTGGTGAGCATATGTGGGGCAAATTCTTGAAGGATTATATGCCCACGGATTGGTAGATCCGTGAGCGGGCGAGAATAGAGGACATCATGGCACTTCTGGACATGCAAGACGTCACCCTCGCGTTTGGAGGGCCGTTGGTGCTCGATCGCGCGTGTGTCGCAATAGAGCGCGGGGAGCGTGTTTGTCTCCTCGGACGGAATGGGGCGGGCAAGAGTACGATCATGCGGATTCTGGACGGCACGATCGTGCCTGACAGTGGGGCCGTGGTACGCCAAACGGGGATCACGGTGGCGCGGCTGGAGCAAGAGGTCCCGGATGACATCGGCGGAACGACGTTCGAGGTTGTCTCGGCTGGATTGGGCAAGGCTGGGCGACTCCTCGCGCAATATCAGCAGGCGAGCCATCGAGTCGCGGTGGATGGGAGCGAGAGTGCATTGCGAGAGCTAGACCGGATGCATCGTGCGCTCGATGGGGCAGGTGCCTGGGAGGTACAGTCACGGGTAGAGACTGTCCTCGTCCGGCTTGGGCTCGACGCTGATGCGCCGTTCGCGACGGCGTCGGGAGGGCGGAAGCGGCAGACGTTGCTCGCGCGGGCATTGGTTGGACAACCAGATGTGCTTTTGCTGGACGAACCGACGAACCATCTGGATGTCGAAGCGATCGAGTGGCTCGAGGATTTTCTGGTTGGCACGGGGATGACGCTCCTGTTTGTGACGCATGATCGCGCGTTTCTCAGACGTGTAGCGACACGAATTCTAGAACTGGATCGTGGACGTCTCGTTGATTGGGGAACGGACTACGATAATTACCTTGCTCGAAAGGAGGATGCCATCGCGGTCGAAGCTCGGGAGTGGGCTGAGTTCGACAAGAAGCTGGCGAAGGAAGAGGTGTGGATTCGCACGGGGATCCAAGCGCGCCGGACGCGCAATGAGGGACGGGTCCGCTCGCTCGAGGCGTTGCGAATCGAGAGGACGGCTCGCCGAGAGCGTACAGGGACGGTCAAGTTGCAGGCGCAGGAGGCTGAGCGGTCTGGGCGGCTCGTGTTCGAGGCACAAGGTGTAAGCTTTGCGCGTGGGACGCGGGTGATCGTGCGAGACTTCAGTACGACGATTACACGGGGTGACCGTATTGGGTTGATTGGTCCGAACGGTTCTGGTAAGAGCACCTTGATCCGTCTGCTCCTTGGCGAACTCGTGCCAGACACTGGAGTGATTCGGAGGGGAACCAACCTTGAGATTGCCTACTTCGATCAACTTCGTGAACAGCTCGACCCAGAGCAAACGGTGTTCGATAGTATCGCTGATGGGGCGGACTTCGTCGAGGTTGGTGGAGCGCGAACGCACGTTCACGGGTATCTCCAGAATTTTCTCTTCGCCCCTGATCGGGCGCGTACACCAGTTCGGGCGCTCTCTGGTGGGGAGCGAAATCGCTTGTTGCTTGCCCGACTCTTCACACGATCTTTCAATTGTCTCGTGCTAGACGAGCCGACGAACGATCTGGATATCGAGACGTTGGACTTGCTGGAGGAACTCTTACTCGACTTCTCGCGAACACTGCTTGTCGTGAGTCACGATCGAACTTTTCTCGACAATGTCGTCACTAGTACACTCGTCATGGAGGGGAACGGCCGGGTGGGCGAGTATGCTGGTGGATACTCGGATTGGGTTCGGCAACGCCAGCAGCCGACTCCACGCACCAGCGAGGTGCTCCCGAAGCGCGCGCCAGCTCCTCCGGCCCCAGAACGCCAGAAGAAGAAGCGGCGTCTTTCATTCAACGAGCAGAGCGAACTGGCGGCACTTCCCGCGCAGATTGATACGCTGGAACGCGAGCGCGATCAGTTGTATGCGACGTTGGCGGATCCTGTGCTACTGCGTGATGCAGCTAGCGTCACGGCGGCGACGGAGCGGCTTATGATAATCGATGGGGAGATTATCGCGCTGACAGAACGATGGGAGACGCTGGAGACGATCGCGGCCGAAGGGTGACCGCGTTTGGGTTGCGCTGTCTAGCGAATCACCAGGACGCCGACTAGACCGCCGAAGTCATCGGTGGCGTCGGGAAGTCCTGGTGGTGCACGCCAAGGGCCGCCGTCCACACGGACATCCATACGGTGAGATCCTTGCGGAAGTACGACACTCGTCGACCATCCACCATTCGAGGTACGTGTCATCGCCACGGGGCGCCACGCTGTGAAATCCCCCATGAGCTCGACGGTTTTGGCGGCTGGCAGGGCGAGGGTCAGTGTTCGCGATCCGTCCGGGTTGAGATCGCTGACCGCGGCATTGTGTTCGATCGCCGACAGCATGCGCGACGGTGACGTGGAGCGACGTACTCCACCAAGCCACACACGGGTCGTGACATTGAAATATCTGGCGGCGACGGCCATTTGTGCCGGATTGGTCAGTGTATTCCCAGTCGAGACGATGAGCGCGCTCTGTTTAATGAAGGGGAGTATCACCGAGAGGTCTGCCACGTGTCTCCCGCGATAAAAGGCCCACCCATCTCGCACCCCACTGGTTCCCTGGATTTGGACATTGGGCATCGGCCGCCAAGTGGTACTTATTGTGACGTCCTTATAGTGAAAGCCCGCAACGTCATACCATTGGGTCGAGTATGCCGCGGTGAGCGTTTGCCATTGTGCGGAGAGGCTCCCCTCAGCAAGTCTGGAGGTATAGCTCGTGCGGCCAGTCATATACAAGCCTCCCTCCTGTGCAGCAGTGTGCGCTTGGCCAATGCCAACGCTGCCCCACCCTCCAAAGACCAACCTATTCTCGAACAGAGAACCCAGTGGGATACTCCCAGCGCGCGTCTCATCGGGATGACCCCAGCGCAGGCTGGTGATGACGTAGTTCCCTGACTCGACATCATAACCCTGTTCATTCCGGCGATACTGTGTGATACCATTGTCAATATTCAACGACGGGCGCGCCCTGACGGTTGTATCGAAATCAACAGTGATATTGTCGTTAAAGTAGTTGCTGAGGTTCCCAGACGAGAACCGGGAGAGATTGTCGGTCACCATGCCGGTGAACTGCACGCGATCATGGAGCGGTGTGGTACCCCACAGCGTGGGAGAGAGTGTTGTCGCGCTGGAACCGGCAAAGCTCTCGATGTCGATGTGTCCGGTATTTGCGTCGAGAGTGGCGGCAAATGCGGATGGACCCACTTGCTGGGCGCGGGTGACGCATGGATATGCCAGTACTACAGTGGCAAACCATCGAATCATGTGATATCGATGCACCACCTGGATATTCGCGTGACGCGTGTGCTCCACGCTCATTGCGTTCTCGATCACGTCGCTGGCCTCCGGCTCTACGGCCTTGCTTTGCCGACCGCGGCTGATATGGCGACCTGAGGAGCCATTCCCGCCACAATTTCGCGGACAACATCTCGGCCATACACGAGCATACGTGCGTCGTCGTTGTGCTGGACGTACGTGACCACGGCGGTCTCGGCGGCTGGAGGAGCGACGCCTTGAACCACCAGCGCGCTCAGGACGGAGAGTGGGACGACGAGGGATCGGTCACCCAGGGAGCGCTGCATGGTCACGAGTGTCGCGGCTGGGACACCGGCACGTAGGGCCGATGCGGCCGCCGTCAACTCGTCGTCGGATATCTTTCCTAACGCTAGACGGGCTTCGCGAAGCGACGCCAAGATAGTTTGAACCGCGGTGAGAATCCGGTGATCGTCGATACCCTTACTGGTGCCTTCCAGGGTTTTGTCGATCAAGGGGGTGCTGGGGAGACTTGCCGCCGCGGCGGAATCGACCAATACCATCACTTGTGCGCGCAGCTCGGGGGAGACCCGTCCATTCATGGTCGCCGCCAGGTTGGAGGCTTGCGCGTGGCTCTGGCTCACACTGATGATGAGCGCGAGCGCGCAAACCATTCCCGCGTGCGACAGCGAGAAGATAGGATCGGAGTGCCAATATCGCTTTATGGTGTCCATTGCTTTACAGACCCCAGGCGCGGTGAAAACGTCACACTACACACCAAGAGCTGTGAAGGCAGTACCCGCGGGGCTCTTTGTCGATAGCTAGGGCTATTTCTCGAAATGACCTTGCCCTTCGAATATCCCATTCGATTGGCCCGCGTCGTTCAGCTGCACGTGCGCCTCGACGCAATACCGATGAGCATCGCTTTTCTGTGCGGCATTGATGCCACTCCCAAACGCCGTCACGTCAATGACCATAAATTTGAGGGACCTGTGTCTGCCCGGTTCCTTAGCACCCGATGAATCCACGACCCCTCGTCGTCCGGGAGCTGTCGTCCCCGCCCGGTGTCATAGGGGCGTTCGCGGCGCTGAGGCGCCTTCCCTACCCGCTCCTGCTGGATAGTGCGACCGCGGTGACTTCGGTCGCGCGCTACAGCTTCGCCATGGCCGACCCGAGGCTAGTGATCCGGGCCAAGGGACGCCGGATCGAGATTCATGACCGAAGATTTGGAACGATTGTTCGCCATGAGGGGCGAGCACTCGATGTTGTCGCTGAGCTGCTGTATGGCGAGCTTAGGGAGGCTAGCTCGAACGACGAACTTCCACCGTTTCGCGGAGGAGCGGCCGGATATATCGGATATGAATATGGCGAGGTGCTCGAAACGCTTCCCCGCCCCGCGACCGATGACCTGGTGATCCCCGACGTGGTGATGGGACTGTACGACTGGGTGGTCGCGTGGGATCATCTGACGGGCCGGGCATGGTTGCTTGGGGAAGATCCGCGTGCGATCGACGCCATCGCTGCTCGGCTCGAGGAGATCCCTCGGAGCACCCCGCCGGAGTGTGTCTTGGGAAACGAAGGCACAACTTCCCCGCTCGCCGCTGGTCCATGGTCCTCGACGTTTACCGCCGAGACCTACGTGACCGCCGTGGAACGTGTGCGAGCCTATATTCGGCAAGGGGAGATCTTTCAGGCGAATCTGTCGCAACGGTTCTGCGTTCCGCTCGGCGACGGGTCTGTAGCAGCTCCATGGACGCTGTATCGCCGGTTGCGCTCGCTCAATCCGGCTCCATTCGCTTCGTACTTCGATTTTGGCGATGCTGTGATCGTCAGTATATCGCCGGAGCGTTTTTTATTCGTTGACGCAAACGGCACCGTCGAGACGCGTCCCATCAAGGGCACTCGGCCACGCGCTACATCGGAGGCGCAAGACACTGCGTATCAAGACGAACTCTTGCAGAGCGGAAAAGACGCCGCTGAGCACGTCATGATTGTGGATGTGCTGCGGAACGATCTGTCACGTGTGTGCACATATGGGAGCGTCACCGTCCCCAGCTTGATGGCCCATGAGCGTCATCCGACTGTTCATCATCTAGTTTCAACGATTACTGGACAGCTGCGATCAACCGCCACCCCGATCGACCTGCTGCACGCCTGCTTCCCTGGCGGATCGATCACTGGGGCGCCGAAGATCCGGGCGATGGAAATCATTGCCGAGCTAGAGCCGGTGACACGTGGCCCATATTGCGGCACCATTGGGTATCTCAGTACCAGTGGCGCTATGGATTCCAGTATCGCGATCCGTACCTGCGTCATCACGCATGGCCAGGCGTATTTCTCCGCGGGCGGCGGCATCGTCGCAGACTCCGAGCCTACGGAGGAATACGCAGAAACGCTCGTCAAGGCCCAAGCGTTGCTCCAAGCGCTCACGACTACCATCCTATAGAACAGGTTAGGACCGTGCTCCCACTGATTTCCTGCAACGGCTATGTCACCAAAGCCAGCACGCCTCTCATCTCACCATTCGATCGGGGCTTCACGCTTGGTGATGGTCTGTTCGAGACGATGAAGGTGACTAATGGCACCGTGTGGTATCTAGACCGTCATCTAGCTCGCTTGGAAGGATGGGCTGCGCGTGTGGGAATACGCGTGCCGGCATCACTTCGAGCATGGATCGACGACGTCACCCGACAGGGTGTTCAAGCAGGGCATACCGAACACGTCCTGCGGGTGACACTCACACGTGGTGTGGCACTGACGCATGGATTGGCGGGAGCCGCCGACCAAGCGCCAACGGTTGTCATTGCAGCGTTCGAGATGCCGCGGTTCTCTCCAACGGTATATGAACGTGGTTTGAGCGTACACATTCCCGCCACCCGGCGCAACGAGCGGGCCGCGACCGCTGGATTGAAGACCACTAGTTATCTCGAATCTGTATTGATACTGCGCGATGCTATCGCGGCGGGGTATGATGACGCTATCTTGCTCGATACGTGTGCATTAGTCGCTGAAGCGTCCGCGAGTAATGTGTTCGTATGGCGTGAGGGCATGCTGATGACGCCGCCGGAGACATGCGGGATTCTTCCTGGTATCACGCGAGCTGTCGTTTTGGAGATGGCCGTACAGGGCGGCATCCCTGTGTGTGAACGGGAAATTTCTCTAACGGAGCTGTATGCGGCGGAGGAGATCTTCTTGACCAGTTCGCTGCGGGGAATCGTACCTGTGAGCCGAGTCGATCAACGACCTATTGGTGCGGGTGTTCCGGGGGAGAGGACTCTGCAGATGATGGCCTGCTATGGGCGCGACGATTCGCATGGGCGCCTTGCATAGTCGGGGGGAGTCAGTCAAATATCAATCAAGACACATCCAACCCTGACGATTTTTCTATGCATTATCTCCTCTTCTACGACGTTAGCGACGAGTATCTCGTCAAACGTGGGGCGTTTCGGGCCGAACATCTGACATTGGGGTGGCAAGCGGTCGAGCGAGGTGAGCTCGTGTTAGGGGGGGCGCTGGCGGATCCTGTGGATGGGGCGGTGTTGCTCTTTACAGGGGAATCGCCGGACGTCGCCGAGCGATTCGCGAAGGCGGATCCGTACGTGACGAACGGGCTCGTGAAGCGATGGTATGTTCGCGCTTGGACGACGGTCATTGGCGAACAGGCGTCGACCCCCATTCGGCCTCGATTGTGTGAGGGTGGTAACGCCCCCCAGACATCTATCGTATGATACGCGCATTCGTCACTGACCTGACACGTCGCTTCAGGGAAGCGCTTCGGAGTGAGAGGCCTGACGTCTATGACGTGCATGGGTTGCGCGTGGTCGTGGAGAACAGCCGGCCAGACATCAAGACGGCTGACGTCCTGTCACGATTCGAGGAAGCCATTGGTTTGATCGAGCGTTATCAAGCCTGGCGGTTCCGGCATCTTCGGCGCGACATCCGGCAATTTTCGATCGTGCGGTTTCCTTGTCGTGGCGCGTATTTGCCCGCGCACGGCGTTTGTATTACGGAACTGACCTTCCTCGCGCGGCGTGACATTTCGGCGGCACCGGTTGCGGCATCGATTCTTCACGAGGGGATGCATGCTCGAATGGATCGGATGGGGATACAGCCAGCATCTCGTGATCTCGCGCGGGAAGAGCGTATTTGTCGCCGCGCGGAGCTCGACTTTGGTCGTGCGTTGCCTCCTGAGCTGGGGGCGCCCGTCATTACTCGCGCCGAGGAGACGTTAACCCTGGCTGATGAAGATGTCGCTCCAGCGATCGATTGGACAGAGGCACAACATCGACAGAGACTGACCGATCTGGAGGATATCCGTCGCACACGCGTTCTGGAGTGACACCACATCCACCATGAACGCTCACGAAGGGTACGACACGAAATCGTTTCCGTCCTGTGTGAGCAACCGCATGAATTTTGGGTGTATAAAGAGTTTCTCATTCCCTACTTGTTGCTCAACGAGTACCCCGATATCGACAAGCTCTTTGAGATATCGCGAGCCGGCCTGTCGTTTCGCGATCTGCTTTTTTCCACGAGATTGGCAATACGGCAATACGGTTCTGATTTGTCGGGTGCAATAGTCTACGTAATTCCATAATTCATGAAAAAATGGAATATCTGATTCCAATTTTCACAATGTTCTACTGGACGTATAGAACGCGATGCCGGGCCGCGGCGGAACGGAGGACGAGTGTTCCGGAGCAACACTATCTCACAACCAAGGCTGCTCGGCTCACCACCAAGCGGCATGGAGCAATCGATCCGCGCAGGATCATAGTTGTACATCGTGAGGGACGGAGATCTGTCCCCCACGATGCATAGCATCAATTACTGACAGGTACAGATTTTCATCGTCTCTACCACTGTCGTCTTGGGACGCCGCCTGGCTTCGGCCATGGTAATGAAGCGCCCGGTGCCGGCGTCACGTGCGACTTTCCAGCGGGGCCGAGGCTTGATGAGTAACGACGCCACAGCCCTCAGGTGTGGAGAAAGGTGGCCGCGCATATGAACGTGTCGCATCAGGATCCCTTGCCTAAGGTGGGTGGATGCGAGAGCGCCGCCCAGACCGATCCAACCGAGGTCAGGACGATGGGGAGCGCGGTTCGCAGGGGTGGAATCGCCGCGGTCAAAGCGGCGATGACCGGAGCGTTTGGGAAGAGCGCTGTCACAACACCAAAGATCGCGACCGCGGCAGCGAGAAAGGCTTGGTGCCCAGTGGGTGGCGGTGATGACGCTGTGGCGACGTCAGGTGGAGTTGACGACGCAGATGCTGGGAGTTGATCACGCAGCATTTGATGCTCCTTGCGATGCAGGTGCTGCTGTCACGGGTGTGGTAGGAGACGTAGTTGTCGTAGATGCTGGTGGTGTGAACGGGATGTCCGTGGGTGTCGCGCTCTTCCGGATGGTCTTGGCGTTCTTCCAGCCGGCCATGGTAGTTGGGCCGTTGACGCGGTCGGCTTTGCAGGCTTTCGACACGCCGAGGTCCAGGACGTGCATCGTGCTGTGAAGCTCCTGGAAGAGTTGCTTGAGATCCTTGGTCGTTGCCACACGTGTTGCTTTGGCCGAACCGGACGACTGGATGGCTTGGCTCAGTGTCGCGGCCTGGGCCGTGATCTGATCCAGGAAGTCGGTGGGGAGGCCACGGGCGATGAAGAGATCTTTGTACGGAGTGATACTCTGGACCGCCGCGGTGGCCGCGGAGATCAAGGCTTCGTAGTTGTGGGAGTGTGGGATAGTGATGGTGCTTGGGAAGTTGGGGCTCAGTGTGCCACCGGTGCTGCCAGTGGTGATGAGCTTGGCCACTTTTTTGAGTGGCACCAAGTGTCCAGAGCGAAGCTCTTTGGCGGCTTCGGCGGCGGCGGACACTTTGTCGCTGATGGTTCCGGTCGCCGAGGTTTGCGCGGAGGCTTGGCTGTCGATCTGGGCGATCGTCGTGCCTAACGTGGTGACCTGACTGGTGAAGGTGGCGGGCATGTTGGCCAGCGGGGGCGCTGGTGGGGGGTGGTCAGGAAGGTGACCGCTCGGCGAGCGGCTTCGAGTTCGTTGAACTGTCGGAGTTGCATGAAAATTCCTTGTTGATGATGATACGACAGCGGCGGACGCCGCTGTGGCGTGCCATTTTTTTTCGTGGCGCGCAGTCATATCTATAAGGTCAAAAAGGGCGTTATCAGGTCGGATTTTTCTTCAAAAAGCTTTTGGAGGATGCTGATTTGACGAGAAAATGATGTCGTAATGAGCGCATCTCTGATGTGAACCGGCGCAACAGCCATCTTGCATGGCGCACTTGTCATCGCGGAGAACGCACGCCCATCGTCGAGCCGGTAGGGCGTCGTGCAGTGCGTAGGACGACCATCACGGCCAACGCACGTCGGGTGGAGGAGCAAAGAAGCGGGGTGGTGAACGGCGCACGAGCGAGCCTCAGCGCATCAGTGCGTTTGTCAAAGGATACAATTGCATGAGCGCAGCGCGCGGCTTCGGTGGGACACGAGCCAAGAAGGATCGCCGACAACGCAACGCGAGTGGCGGACACGAGAAAAGGGGTGGCGACCGACGCAAGCCGGTTACTCAGCCAGACAGTGACGGTGCTGGCGAAGAAATGATGGTATCATCCGGCGCACAGGGGAGATCGATGCATACAGTTGATGTATCAGTGCGACTAGAACGGATCGCGGTGCTGGAGTGAGATGTGGCGGGGGTTTTCCCGCATGTGGGAGAGCATACGGGGTGCTTCACCACGCGAGCAAGCCGGAGCGCCGTGCCGCCGCTCCGGCTGCCGCGGTGGAACGATCAAGCGGCGCGGCGGCGCGCTGGAGTGTCTGGCTGTAGTTGCTGGCGGGGGACGTTGCGGCGGAAGCGGAGGACCTTTGGCGTGGAATCGTCGACCTGACGCCGCCGTGGGAGGGGTGGGAGTTCGGGTGGTTCGATGACGCGTTGGCGGGCGTCGCGCACGAGCCAGCGGCACATCGCGTAGTAAATCACGGAGCGGAGGTATCGCGGCTCTGTCCAACGGTCCTCAGGGACGAGGAGGAGGGCGAGCCACGCTTCCTGCATCAGATCCTCGGCGATGTCGCGGTCGGCTTTGGCGAGGCGGCGCGCGAGACGTGTGATGTAGGCGACGTATTCATTATATAGGCGGTCGAATGGGGTAGGCATCAGGCGGCTCGGCACAGTGAGGGGACTGAGGGGGAGTTGGATTGCGTGGAGGGGTGTGTCATCATATGGGAGAACGTATCGGGATGTTCGTGATACCGTTCACGCCAGTACTCCAGAAGGTGTTGGACGCGTTCTTTGACACTGGTCGCGCTGAGTGGGCGGCCGAGGTAGCGTGGGCCGGCGTACGCGCCAACTGACGCGCTGGTCGGTGGCCATGGGCCAGCATAGCCTTTAGGGACACGATACGCGACACGCAAGGTCATGAGCGCGCGGTCGAGTGGCGACAGGCGTTCCAACTCCATGCGGATGGCGATTCGATCGAGCAGCTCGCTTTCTTCGGGGGAGAAGACGACGCTCATGCGATGGCCTCCCAGCGGATGAAGCGGTGCCGGTCGCCTTTGGGGAAGGTGCGGGTCTTGATGCAGCTCTTCCAGCCGTCGCGCGAGCCGTCGTCGGTGGTGTTCCCTTCGATCGTGGTGCAGAGGTAGGCGGCGGAGGTCTCGGTGACGGTGAGGATGATGCCGGTGTGCGCGAAGCGGCCCAGGGCGTCGAAGTACATGAGGAAGATGTCGCCACGGATTGGGGTGGTCTGTAACAAGGTGTGGGCGGCGGCGAACGCGCCTAACACGGAGCAGGCGCCGGTGCGCGGGAGGGGCCATCTGGAATGGCGAGTGAGGGGGTCGTACTGGGACCAGTAGCCGACGTGGAAGACATAAGCAGCACACCAGGGGTCGCCGGGCGGGAGGTTCACTTCGCTGAGCAGCCATTCTACGGTCTGGCCACGGTTTTCGCCGCCGTGTTCGGTGACGTTGATGAGCGCGAGGGCGGCGGCGATGAGGCGTTCGATGCGGAGGGTGGGATCAGGGTCGAGGGTGGTGTTGGACGGGATGGGAGGATGGGCGCTGACCATGTCGTTTACGAGT
>Ga0210398_10001507_pt1 | contig 23931 bp, 17 predicted proteins | sample IncBWC4OmetaG_FD_161047 | JGI IMG/M metagenome (GOLD analysis project Ga0210398, IMG submission 161047) | Forest soil microbial communities from Barre Woods Harvard Forest LTER site, Petersham, Massachusetts, United States - Inc-BW-C-4-O | ecosystem: Environmental > Terrestrial > Soil >...
TGCGAATCAGTTGGATTTCTTCGAAACTAGAATTTGGCAGCGTAACAATCGCGATCGCGTCTCCGCAGGGGCTGAATTGCCAAAAAGCGGAAGTGATCGAGGTCAGCGAAACGGAATCGGGGGGGGGAGCGGTGCCGTTTGTATTCTCGGTGGGAGGCTGCTCGAGGTGTACGAGTTCCCACTGCACGCTGTTTTGCCCGGTCAGGTAGGCATAAACGAGGCTTGTTTCGGGTTTGTCCGGGCTGAAGCCCCAGACCCCAATGTTGCCGTAAGCGTCCACTACAAGCTGGCATGAGCAAGTGGGGTCTTGAATTCCTGATCCATTACTACCTGGAGAAAAGAAGGTATAATCAGCGCTCTCATACACCATTTTTCCAGTCAGAACGTTGTAGATCTCCCACATCGTGGTAGAAGAACTAGTTAGATTTTCAAAAGCGAAATATTGTCCTGAAGGGCTGAAGACGAGGCTGGACGAGGATCCCACCCCCATAATCGTAATCAGCGCATTGTCAACGGGCAAGCTCCCGGCCAGGTTGTAGATATACACGGTTTCAACCGTCCCGTTCACTTCGTTTATTACGAAGCGGTCGTCATCAGGGCTGAATCCCCAGCTCGCCGTGTCTGTGGAGTCGACGGGGACCGTTTTAGACAGCACTTGCACCGGTGGGCTGCCAGGGCTAGCGCTCGGCAGCGTGACGTTCAACGTTACCTCGCTTGTGCCTGAGACGCTTAGGGAGTACTTGTTGTGTGGAGAATTGATATTGCCCGAGGCTAGAGAATTGAGGGCAGCGTTCACCCCCGGGTTCGGAGCCACGTACGGGCCAGGCGTGCTGCAACTGCCGCAGGCGGGCGCGCCACCTCCGGCCTGCGCCGTAACCGTCAACACTGTGGATCCTTTGGTCGAACCTAGAGTAGCCTGGATGGTTGGAGTTCCCGCCGCTACGCCGGTTGCCAAGCCTGTGGAGTTAATGGTGGCTTCAGACGAGTTCGAAGAAGACCAGGCGACAGAAGTAGTTATGTCCTGAGTTGGTCCGCTGGTATATGTGCCTGTGGCAGTGAACTGTTGCTGGGTTCCGGCCGAGATCGACGGATTCGCCGGGCCAACTGCAATCGAAACCGGGGAAGGTGTTCCTCCGGCCTGCGCCGTAACCGTCAACACTGTGGATCCTTTGGTCGAACCTAGGGTAGCCTGGATGGTTGGAATTCCCGCCGCTACGCCGGTTGCCAAGCCTGTGGAGTTAATGGTGGCTTCAGACGAGTTTGAAGAAGACCAGGCGACAGAAGTAGTTATGTCCCGAGTTGGTCCGCTGGTATATGTGCCTGTGGCAGTGAACTGTTGCTGGGTTCCGGCCGAGATCGACGGATTCGCCGGGCCAACTGCAATCGAAACCAGGGAAGGCGGGGGAACGCCCGTGCCGGAGAGCGACACGGCTTGCCCATATGACCCCCCAAATGCCCCAGCGTTAATGACCGTGCTTGTCAGGTTACTTTCTCCGGGACCCGCGTTATCCACGAACGCCAGTGCCCCGGAGAATGATCCAGTGGTGGCCGGGTCGAACTGCACGGTGAATATGCAGGCGTTACTCGCGCCCGGATTGACCTGGAGCGGTACCGGGAGCGGAAGTGGCTCGGTCACTCCGCCACATTTGACCTGGATATAAGAAAATCCCGGTGGGAGAGGAATGCCGAGGTAAACGAGATCAAGCAGGAGTGGCCCGGGGCCGGTATTTGTCACAGTGACGGTTTGAGTGTCGGGGGTGTTCTCATTCACGGGGCCGAAATTGAGCTGCATTGGAGAAAATGATGCATACGGAGGCTGCGGAGCGACGATAAAAATCTTGGATACAAATCCATCGTTGCAACTACCCGCCACCCCATCTGTGGGCACGCAGGCGCTCAGGTACGCTCCGCTAGTAACGGGTAAATTACTCGAAGTGGTCCCACCGGCCACATAAATAGCGCCCGAAGAATCCGCAGCGATTCCGTACGCTTCAGTGCTGCCGCTGCCCAGGTAAGTGGAAAAGGTTAGAGCCGATCCGTCGGGACTTACTTCCGTCGCAAAAGCGTCGTTGAAACCACTAAGAACTGTCTGCGGCGCCCCAGCCGTCGTCGGGAAGTCCGTCGAATAGGTAGAGCCCGCTATGAAAACGTCTCCCGATGGATCCAGCGCAATTCCATGAGGTATGTCGTTTCCAATTACCGATCCACCGAATTGATCAGAATAGACGACTGTTGCCCCTGTTGGGTCCAGCTTGAACACAAAGATGTCGCCAGAGGTTGTCAGGCTCTTGCCGCCCAGAATCGGACGATTGGACTCGCCTGTCACATAGGCCGCACCTGTAGAGTCCACAGCGATCGGGTCATCATTCGTGAATACGTATTGACTTATGATATCGGAGTAGACGATTGCAGTTCCCAAGGGGTTCATCTTCGTTACAAAAAGACCGCGCGTGTCGAATGACTTCGTAACTGGAAAAGTTCCCCCTCCCGTGATTCCCGTGACATAAGCGTTCCCACCTGTGTCCACCGCGATACCTATGGGTGAGCTCGTTACGCTTCCCATATAGGTCGAGTAAACTAGGGAACTCGCGCCAGATTGCGACGGATCGAATTTACTGATGAAACCTGTTTCCTGGCAGACTGGAGCACCAGTGCAAGTCATCTGAAAAGCGCCTGGATTCGGCTGAAGCGGCAAATCGCTGGCAACCGTGTCCCCGGTGAGATACATATCTCCGTTCCAATCCACCGCCAATCCTTCAGGGAGGAGCGACGCAGTAGTCGCTTCGAAATATGTGGAATAAAGCAACGTGGAGCCATCCGGCGTGAGCTCCGTTAAGTAAATTCCACCATACGGGGGACTTGGCGCAAAGGCATTGGCGGTCGTGGGGAAATCCACCGCCGTTGTCGTGCCAACAATGTAGGCGTCGCCAGAAAAATGAACGGCAAGGGCCACAGCATTTTCCTGGCTCTGCTCCCCGTTCTGGGTCTTCGTCCCACCCAAATACGTCGAGTAAACCGCCGCTGTTCCAGTCGGATTCAATTTCGTAACGAAAGTGCTGCGTGCGTCCGGCAATGAGGGTTGGAGCGCGCCGGATGTAGTAGGGTAATTCGTAGCGTCCACTGTGCCTGCGATATACGTGTTCCCCACAGCATCTACGCCGATCCCCGCTACGGCCACTCCAACGGTTGTGACCGGTCCCACATAGGTCGAATATTCCAGCGTTGGGTCAATGACCAGTGGAAGCGTGCGGTCGTACGTGCCCAACGCGAAACCGATCTTGTTCTCGGCCAGCAAAGTGAATTTGCCCTGGATGTCATGCCGCTTGCCTGCCGTCTCTTGGTACACAACAGGCTTAAGCAGTGTGATACTGGCGCGGCTTTCGGGGATGGCGTCAGTTTCTCCATGTTGGTGCTGCCCGAGTGTGACGATAACCTCGCCGGCAGGTCCGATGCATAAATTATTTTCGCCGCCCTCTACTTCGAGAGCGATAGCGTGCGGATTTGCGTCGGGCGCCACAATAAAGTCGAATTCGAGCCGTCGGTCGTCCCCATGGAAGACCGCATCCACGCCGGGATATACGTTTCGGTACACCACGCCATCGTAATTGGGCACGTTCGTGTGCCACTGCTTAGGGTCATTTCCGATAAGGTAGTTCGTCTTGCCAGGTAGTTGATCCCGGCCGCTGATTGCCGCGGGCGCGCTGTCGCCCGCAAATTTCAGCCGTACAATGCCGGTCGGCTTGGGAGCCTCCGATTCTTCAAGATGCGAGCCTACAGAGTTCCGGGAATGTGGCCCTGTGTGCGCAAGCGCTGATGCCGGTGAGCCGGTTGGAAGCGAAAGAACCGCCTCCTTATCTGTGAGAAAGAGCGTGTAGCCAGCTGCGTGAGAAAGAAATTTCACATGCGGATCGGTCTGGCCATTGTTTGCCTCGAACATCATCGGCAACGCCGCATACGTTTTCATGGCGCGGGCGCGGGATTCTGACGATATCGCCGGCGAGGAGGCGGCCGCGGGCCGCGGAGCCGAGACGGCCGATTTGGGAGCAGGCGTGAGCTTCGACAAATGCGAGATCGGTTGAGGCAGTGGAGGGGGTGCGAATGAGGATTGTACAGCGCGAGCGCCTGATGTCAGAGTAGTGTGAACCATCGATGTACCTGCCGCTTTCGCGGCGCGATGCCAGTGACCTCCTGCGGCCAGCCCGGCAAGCAGGATTACGCCGCAGGCGGTTCCCAGAATAGGCTGCCGATAATTTTTGCTTCGCTGTCCGCCGCTCATTTTCCAGCCTCCTGCACTTTCACGCTGTCTCTGCTCTTTGCTGCTGAATCGCCGGGATCTGGGGGTGTCCGCAGTTGTGCCAATTGCACTGCCCAGGCGGCAGAGAGTAATTCTTCGAAGTCCTTCTCGGCGGTACTGGTCCCGGTTAAAACCATTGGCGAGCAGCTCCTGAGGCACATTGCGCGTCACTTTGCGAGAAAAGCGCGCCGGAGATCAATGGACAGCGTCCGTACTGTGGCTGAACTGTTCCCGGACAGCTAACTCGCTGGCTCACTATAAGTTAGGGCCGTGCGCCGCCAATCGTTACAAGCCCTGCGCAGGGGGCAACCGGGGTGCTGGCATTCGGTTCGCGTCCGCAATCAGGGGTTTTGACCACTTCCATGGACTCGTCAAAGGGGTTTCAGCCCCCATTCGTCTTCGGGCCCTACGAAGCAGACATTTCCTCCGGAGAACTTCGCAAGAACGGCTCACGCGCCAAAATTCAGGACCTGCCACTCCGGCTTCTGGGGGTGCTTGCTGAAAACCCGGGACGAGTTGTTACTCGCGAAGAACTACAAAAGCGCCTCTGGCCAGAAGATACATTTGTTGACTTCGAAGATGGGTTGAAGACCGCCGTTAAGAAACTGCGCGAGGCTTTGGGCGACGACGCCGAAAAGCCGCATTACATCGAAACGATTCCCCGACGCGGCTATCGGTTTGTGGCGCAGGTCGAGCAGTTTGCGCCTCCGGACCCTGCGGGTGTTGCAGCTGAAGCGACTCGCGAGTCCGCAGAGGCGGTTCGCGGACGGCCTAGCCGTTGGAAAACTTGGGTGGCAACAGCCGCGGCGGTTTTTCTGAGCGGGCTGACCTTCTGGCTGCTGTATGGAAGACCCGCTTTTTCGTTCAGTCCGCGCGCGTCTGCACCAGATGATTTGTCAGGAAGGTTCGCCTAGGAACGGGGTTTGCGGGACCGAGACAAATACTTGGCCACCGTGGATTGCGCCACCGCAATATCCAACTTGAGCATTTCACCGCGAATGCGAGGTGCACCCCACAAGGGATTGGCTTGGCTCATGCGCCGACTACACGCCAGCTACAACCGTTACGCCAACTGGTCCGTGGGAGACGCGCGGCCAGTGGTCTTTGAAACTGAACCGTGACCGCACCAAAGGGGACTCCCAGCGTAGGCACAAAAAGGGACCAAAAAGGCATAACCTAAACTCGGCCGGGAACAGCAGTCTCCCTACTCTCCATTGCCATCCCGCTCAGCCACTCCCAACACTTCGGGCCTTTTAGGTTCGCTTGCTTCCCTTCTTGCCTAGAAAAAGCGACACCACTGCAGTTTGTGCCGCACGATTCTCAGTGGTCACCGCTTGGGTGTACGTGTCCAGCGTGACACGGATTGTCGAATGCCGCATCAGTTCCTGCATGACCTTGAGTTCGGCACCTGTAGCACGGAGCAGCGTGGAATACGTCCGACGAAAAGTGTGCCACCCGATGCGCTTGACGATACCTACCCTTTGGGCGGCGGGACGAATATGATGACGAGTTAAGATGCCGCCGTTTCACCAACCCGGCTGCACTTGAGGATCTATGAAGCGCATCATTGCTGGCTGTTCCCTTTTGTGTTTTGTTTCGCTTGGCGTACTCCTTACCGTCGGAGCGGCTGAATTCCGAGAAGGATCTAACTCCGCCGCGCCCGGGGTTAGCAAAGTGGCCCGCTACGGAAACGCGGAGTCGATCAGCGAAGAGGAAATGAAAATCTACGACTATTTTCTGGCCTCCGACCAGCTCGAAGGACGAAATTTCCCCTCCCGCGGTTACGACGTCGCAGCCCTCTATGTCGCGAGTCACTTGGCGGAGTGGGGTCTGAAGCCGGGGGGGAGCACTGATCACACGAGCGGCCCGCTGCAGCCCTATTTGATGCCGTTCGAGCTTGTGAGCAAGCAGGTGGTCGCGGCGGAGACTAAAGCTTCACTCACGACGCCCGCGCCTGTTCGCCGCGGAGGCCCTGTCACTCCCGGAGCCCCGAAAACCACTGAATTGGAATATGGGAAAGATTGGACCATGGCCGGCGGCGGCTTTCGCGGCCCGGTCTTGGGTGAGTCGTTCGACGTTAGCGGAGGCTTTGTTTTTGCGGGCAACGGCTACGTGATCACCAAGTCCAAGATCAATCCCTACGAAGGTCTGGATGTGCGCGGCAAGATCGTCGTGGTTGCGGGCCTGCCGCCCGAGATTGCCGCTCAGCGAGCGGCGGCCGCAGCCCGAGGCGGGCGGGGCACTGACACGCAGAGTCCACTCGGGGAAAATTGTACCGACTACCTGACGCCGGAAGAGTACGCGGCAAAGAACGGAGCGCTGGCCGTGATCGCGATCGCCGATTTTCAGCAACTCTCGAACATCGCCAATCCTAATCCTCCCGCATCGTTTAACGGCCCCAGCTTTCAGGTGACGAAGTTTCAGGAGCCGCCCGCGTGCCCCATAGTCCCGTCGGTGGTAGCTGGATTGGAGCCAACCAACTTGATATTCCAAGACGAGAAGATGAACGCTGCGCAAGTGTTTTATGCGGCGGGCAACAACTCCAAACTGGATTCAATGTCGCTGAATGCAGAAAAGAAACTCAGCCTGCATGTGGTGATCCACAGCGAACCAGGGCACGGCGAAAACGTCGTCGGCATCCTCGGAGGTAGTGATCCCGTGCTGAAGAATGAGTATGTGGTAATCAGCGCCCATCTCGATCATATTGGGTTGAGTGCGCCCTTGCCCGATGGCCATAACGTCAACAATGGCGCCGACGATGATGGATCTGGTTCCACCGGCCTGCTGGCCATCGCCCGGTCTTACGCGCAAGGCGCCGCCAAAGGGATCCATCCCAAGCGGACCCTCATCTTTCTATGGAACGGCGGCGAAGAAAAGGGCCTTTGGGGCTCGCGATACTTCAATGAGTTTCCTTCCGTCGATCTGAGCAAGGTGGTGGCGAACCTGAATATGGATATGATTGGCCGGACCAAAACTCCGGGTTATTCCGATCCGGACGCCACGCATGTGCTCGTGAATCCGGGCGAGGTTTTGGTGGTAGGCCCTCAGATCAGCAGCGACGACCTGGAGACGACCATCGAGACGGTAAATAGCAGCTACCAAAAGCTCGTAATAAACCATTTCTACGATACGACCGCCCCCGACGCGACTCACGATAATCTTGGCCCGAAGCCGAACGGCCAGCGCATCTTCTATCGAAGCGATCATTACAACTTCGCCAAAATGGGAATCCCGATCGCTTTTTTTACCGTGGGTCTGCATTCCGATTATCACCGTCCCACCGACACTCCGGAGAAGATTGATTACAAGGAAATTCAAGTGGTGTCGAAGACCGTTGCCGCCGTTGCCTGGGTACTCGGCAATCAGGCGGGCCGCCCGAAGTTGAATGCGAGTCTGCCGGATCAGTTGGTGAAAGACATGAACACCGCGCAAAAGCAAGGCTGGGGCAAAATCACGCCGGTGGTGGCGCCGCTTCCGGGCGAGCCGTATTAGGGAGAACACAGTAAGCCAGAATCGGCTCGGAGTCATCTGTCCCTACTGAGCATCGTATACGGCGCGGTTCCAGGCGTTCAGAACTTCCTCTTGAACGAGAATCTTGGACCATTGATCCTTGAGTTCGTGAACGGCCTGGATCTCGGTGATGTCCCTGTCACGCTTCGTTCCTTCTGCAATCCCGTGCCCCTGCGGACCTACGGAGACCGGAAGAATATCGTGAAGATTGCAATCTCATGCATGCTCATGCTGGCGGCGACAGTACAAGCGTCCGAGAAGTCATTTTCAAAGGATGCTGTCCGCAGGTGAGAGTAAATCGCCTTACCGCCCCCGATGGCAAAGCCAAAGTGGTCCTGGCGTCTAGTCTCAAACGTGGAGAGAGTCACTTAGTTCTGACAGTCAGTGTAGGCGGGAAAGACACCAGCTCCGATGTTTGGACGTGAGCTTGGCATTGCGGCCATCGAAGAGGCGCGTTCCAGCCTGGTCTCACAGCTTAAATGAAAGTATTGATCGACGAATGCGCGCCAAGGGCACTCAAGAGCTTTGTCTCAAAACATGGGCACGATAGTCTGACCGTTCAGGAAGCAGCCTGGTCAGGCAAACAGAACGGTGAGCTCCTGGCAGAAGCAGAAACTGAATTTGGCGTGCTGGCGGGTGTTGCAGGGTACCTCCCGAGGCGTCGGAGCTCGGTCACTGCGGCGCCGCCTCAGCGGTTGCGGTAGTGGCGGGCGAAGTGGCTCTCTCGGCCCTCCTGTTGGTTGCCACCGGTCTGTTGTTTCACACGCCGTGGAACCTCCAACATGTGCGTTTGGGATTCCCTACCGGCAGGTGCCGAGCACCTCACTTTTCTACCAGGCGCTGATAAAGACCATCGTGGATTTCGTCCTGAAGACTCGTGGTTCTTCTCCACCCTAGAGTTGTGTGTCCGACTCCTGAGAAGTAGGCAAGCCGGAAGTAATTGGTGCGCCCGGTTTTAGTGGGATAAGTTCCGCGTAGCCCGTCACTCGGGCGCAGTCGCCAAAGAAAGCCAACCATGCCAGAGACTAGATTGAGGGAACATCCCTTCTGTGGAAGTTACTGGTTACTTGCACGACGGACTACTCGTGTCGGAGCGCGACCATGGGGTCGACGCGCATTGCCCGCCATGCGGGAATGCAGCACGCCAACAGTGCAAACACAACCAGGAAAACAATGACGGCCAAGAAGGTGGCTGCGTCTGTGGGCGCCACACCAAAGAGTAAGCTGGACATGAGCTGCGTCAGCATGAGCGCCGCGGCCGTTCCGATCGCCACACCAACTGCCGCGAGCCGCGCTCCGTGTCCTATCACCAGCGAGAGCACGTGCCTGGGTTGCGCGCCAAGAGCGATCCGGATGCCGATTTCGTGGGTCCGATGGGTAACGAGATAGGACATCACACCATAGACGCCCACCGCAGCTAAGACCAGTGCAAGCCCTGCGAATACGCCGAGGAGCGCCGTCTGCAAGCTAGTGTCCTGCATGTTCTCGGCGACAACTTGGTTCATCGTCCGCACATTGAAGAGCGAGAGGCTGCCATCGAGCTGTTGCAGGCTGGAACGGATGGACGCGAGCGCGCTCTGCGTCGCGACGCGCGTCTTCACCACGAGTTCCGCTGGATAAAACCAATTATCGATATCTTGTGTCACCGGGAAGTAGGCCTGGTGGCCCGCGGCATCGCGAATGCCCGTTGCTTTAACGTCTTCTACGACCCCGACGACTTGCACGGGAATGATTCCACTTATGAAGACCTTGCCGATGGGATTCTGATTGGGCCAAAGAGCCCGCGCCGCTGCGCGGCTGAGAATCGCCGAGCAGGCAAATTCGGGATGGGGAGTAATTCCGAGGTTTGGGTTCTTTTTCGTGAGCTCCGCCAACTTACTGGATACTTCGAGCGCGCGACCGAATTCCTGCGGAGTGAAGTTTCGCCCTTCGCGAAAAGGAATGCCGAGCACATGGAAATAATCCGGCGTCACAAAGTTCACGGTTTCCTGAACCGTTGCCGCGCGCCAGTCCGCGGCACCTTGCGGATAAGAGCCCCAAGTGTGATCGCCTTCCAGCGGAAGCGTCTGGCCGAGAGCCGCCTGATCCATCCCAGGCAAGCTTTGCACGCGAGCGAGAAGCTGGTCGTAAAAGGCCCGGCGCTCGGGCATGGTGGCATATTTGGTATTCGGAAGTACAAATGCCATCGTCAATACGTTTTCCGTGTGCACACCGATGTCGGCGCTACGCAGCCGGGCAAAGGTACGCAACAGCAGGCCCGCGCCAACAAGGAGCGCAAGAGTCGTCGCGATTTCAGCGATCACCAAAGCATCTCGCAAGCGGCGCCGGCATCCTGAAGAACTCGCAACGCTTCGTGCACTCACTTTCAAGGCTTCCGCAGGATTCAAGCGCGAGGCTTCCAGCGTTGGTGCCAGGCCAAAAAAGACTCCGACCAGCACACTCACGGCGACGGTGAACCAGAGGGCGGTGGCGTCGAGACGTATGGGATTTTGGCGCGGAATCGGGAGCCATGTCGTCGACTGTGTCAGATTCACGCACCACGATGCGGCTGCAAAACCCAATGCAGCGCCCGCGAACGAAAGCAAAATGCTTTCCGTGAGCAGTTGACGTGCGATGCGCCCTCTGCTCGCCCCCAGAGCCCCGCGCAAAGCCATTTCGCGTTCGCGCTGCGCTGCACGAGCCAGAAGCAGGTTCGCGACATTGGCACACGCAATCAAAAGAACCAGAGCCACTGCACCGAACAATATCAGCAGCTGTAGCCGCGAGCTCTCGGTTATACGAGTCTTAAGCAGAACAACACGCACACCCTTGTCGCGGTTAGTGTCCGGGTATAGCTGCGCCAGCCGTGCGCTAATTGCGGAAAGGTCGGATTGCGCTTGTTCGATAGTCACGCCGTCCTTGAGGCGTCCAAGAACCCGGTACGAATAGTTGCCGCGAGCGCTTGTGCCCGCTACGGTCTTGTCGATGGGAATCCAGACATCCGTCGTTTGTGGGTAAGCGAACCAGCGCGGCATGACCCCCACGACGGTGTACGGCTGACCGTTCAGCTCCACGATTTTGCCAACCGCGCCGGCACTTCCGCCGAAGTGTCGCTGCCAGAAACCGTAACTCAGCACTGCAAAGTGGTCTTGGCCAGCTTGATCAGCACCCGCAGCAAAGCTCGAACCAATAAAGGGTTGCGCTCCAATGACGGAGAAAAAATTCGCCTCTGCCCGGACGACGGATACAGTCTCCGGCTGCCCGGCACCGCTAGCGTTGTAGTTCTGCGTCCAGGTCGTGATGCTTGAGCCCTCCAGGGTCCGATTTTGCGATTCCCAGTCCAGATAATCCTCTCCACTCGCGGAGGTGTATGGCAGTCCGGTGGTCGTCTCCAGAATTTGGACTACGCGATCCGGCTCGTGAAACGGCAGCGGGCGAAGAAGAACCGCTTCCACGACGCTAAAAATTGCAGTGTTGGCGCCGATGCCTAGCGCCAGCGTGAGGACCGCGACAGCGGTAAAGCCGGGATTCTTGCGCAGCACGCGCAGGCCGTAGCGAACGTCTTGCATGAGGTGCTCGAACCATTCCCAGCCCCACGCGATGTGACTGTTTTCCCTCAACGACGTTACGTTGCCGAACCGGCGCCGTGCGGCGGCCCGAGCATCGCCTTCGGTCATGCCCGACTCGAGATGTTCCTGCTGGCGCAACTCCAGATGCAAGCGTATCTCCTCCTCGAGTTCCGCGTCGAATTGGTGCCGATGCATCAGCATCCCGAGTCGTCTTGCGACTTCGCCCAGCCAGTTCATGCCAGAACTCCTTTCAGACCGCTTCAATCACACGCGTGATCGCTCCGATGACGCGTGCGAACTGCGACATCTCGACGGCCAATTGTCTACGGCCCGCTGCGGTCAGCTGGTAGTAGCGAGCGCGGCGGTTGCCAGCAGTCGTGCCCCACTTCGCAGTCACCCATCCCTTGATGAGCATCCGCTGCAACGCCGGGTACAACGAGCCTTCTTCGACTTGAAGAACATCAATCGATATCCGCTGAATAGAATTGGCAATCTCATATCCATGCATTTCCCCGGAGCGCGCCAGAGTTTTCAAGATCAACAGATAGAGCGTTCCAGGAGGAATCTCGTCTCGATGCAAATCATCACCCCGTGACATAGTTAGACTATGTCAGTGTGGATTGGTTAGCAGCGTCTGTCAAGACGATCAGCGGCCGTGATTCCGGTCTGCAAACGGCGTTTTGGGACGCGAAAAAGGAGATTCTGGGCGGATCGTCGGATCCGGAAGTTGAAGCGGGCCACCACCATGCACCCGGTGCGCCGTAACGCATCACATTGCCCGGCAAGGCACAACCATGTCGTATATTCTTAGGAGTTCCTAGTCTGGAATGGGCGCAATCGTCGAACCGGACATTCAAATGACTGCTGCCACCGCGATGATTTCTTCAAGCGCGACCTCTGTTACGAACGAGAAGAAGGACAGGGTGCTATCTCTGTATTTCGTGGCCTCGCGGTGGCAGGAATGATTCTGGTGACGGACCCTGGGAGCTATAGCGCGGTGTACTGGCCTCTACTCCATGCGCAGTGGGATGGCTGGACTCCGACAGACATGATCTTTCCAGGGTTTCTTTTCGCCGTCGGCGTTGCTATTACACTGTCCTTCGCTTCGCGCATCGAGAGGGGTTTTGACCGTGCCAAGCTCGCCCGGCACGTGGTCATCCGCAGCGCAGTCATCTTTCTAATTGGTCTGGCCGTTAACGGTTTTCCGGATTACAACCTGCATACGATCCGCATTCCGGGAGTGCTACAGAGAATTGCCCTGTGCTACCTGTGCGGAGCGCTTTTCTATCTCGGCATCAGCCAGACGGAGCAGGCGGGTGCAAGTGAGCCGGAAAGGCCGCGACGGATCGCGTTTGTCTCCGGTGCTGCAGCCGCACTCCTCGCGATCTACTGGGCTTTGCTGAAACTGGTTCCTGTGCCCGGCTTCGGAACTGGCCAGCTGGATTCGCTTGGAAACATTGCCGCGTACGTCGATCGCTCCCTGCTGGGAACGAACCATCTGTGGCCTTGGGGCCTCACTCCAGGGCATGGTGTGACATTCGATCCAGAAGGCCTGCTTTCTACGTTGCCGGCGACTGCATCCCTGTTGTTTGGCGTTATCGCGGGGGAATGGCTGTTAATGGAATACTCGAAAAATCGCAAGGTTCTCGCACTTGCGGGAGCGGGATTGGTTCTCGCGCTTGCCGGATGGGTTCTTCATCCGCTGCTTCCAATCAACAAAAAACTTTGGACCAGCACTTTCGCCCTGTTCAGCGGCGGCGTTAGTCTCCTCATTTTCTCTGCGCTGTATTCTGTTCTCGATATCAAGGGTTGGAGGTGGTGGACGTCACCGGGACTTGTGTTTGGCACGAACGCGATTCTCGCCTTCGCCCTCTCTAACGTCATTACCGGGTTGACAGATCGGCTTCACGTAAAGCTCCGAAGCGGGTCCGTTGCCACGCTGCATCAATGGAGCTACGACAATTTGTTTGCGACATGGCTCGAACCCGTCCACGCATCGCTTGCATACGCGATCGTGATCGTCATTCTTAATATGGCGCTTATGTACCCGCTCTATCGCCGACGCATATTCTTGCGAGTTTGAGCATCGCGGTTGTGTGGTCGGCAAACCGCAAGTTATTCTGAAACGGGTCTGAGGAATTCAGTAACTCGGCCAAATCTGGGTACAATAGAGGGACGATAAGAGGTCCTACACCGGCACAACGAGCTACTCATACAACCTGGATGGCTCGATCAACACGCTGACCTACCCCGGGTGAGTAGGCCGGCGGGATTGCGGGGTAGGCCCGAGGAATTGCACCCCGAGCCTCCCGCAGATCCGGACGCGAACCTCTCGATTCATCCGGCTCCTGCCACCCAACGAAGGCTGCCGCCTTCCATCAAGACAAAGAGTTCCTCCGGTTGCCCGTTGACTCAATCTCGACGCGGGTAGACCTGCTCCCTTTGCTCCGCGGGCATTACCCCGTTTCATCGCTCTTACGAAGCAGTGTGCCCTGGTCGGTGCATCAATACTTTCGGCCGCGGGGTGTCCACTTGTGCCTTTTCCCTTAGCATCGCCGACCCGGTTCTCAAGTTCCATTCGAAAGCCCAGCGCGCCGCGACTCCGGCTACGCACGTACCGCGTGGTGTTCTCGAAGTTCGCACTGCCGCGAAGAGCAGCACCGATCGCGCGCCCCAGTACACATGTGGGCTCTTCGACTGAGAGCCCGCCTCGGAAGCGATCAGAAGGTGAAACGACCACCGACTGTCGGAGCAAAGTTGCTGTTGTAGTTATAGGGGACGCCGGGACCATGAGGAATGGCGATGGCCAGACCGCCGCTCACGTAGGAATACGCAATTCCGGCAAACGCGTCGAAACGCTTGGTGAAGTGCTGATCCACATAGAACGATGTCTCGTTGAGGGTGCCCGCGCAGGAAGCGCGGAAACCGGCAGCGGGCGAGCAGGCCGGCGGAATGCGGAAGTCGTTCTGGCGCTGTTGATACCAGGAGAAAGTGAAGTCGGTTTTGCTGCGGTAGGTGTACTTCACGCCCGTCCACCAGATCTGCACCAACTTTTCAGAATCAAGATTGTTGTCTTCGACGCCGCTCATGATGTAACCGCCCTGGTCCGAGGCGCCAACGCCCAACGGGTTCTTTGGGTTATTCTGCCAGATGTATTCGTAGCCAGCAAAAAACTTGAACGGGTCCCAGGCGTACTTGGCAGTGACCATGACGGCGTTGTTGTCGGTAACGATGCCATATACGGTGTTGTTCGTGTCGATGAGATTGACCCCGGTGATAGGGTTTGTATTGATGCTGTTAGTGGTCGACTGATATGGTGCCGACGGACTCTGAGGCCCTAGCAAGGGGTTCAATACGCTGATGGCCTGGTTGTAATGTTGGTAGACGACGTCGGCGGAGAACTTGCCGTAGTTTCCGCCGAGGTCGAATCCAAAGGCGTCGTTATGCGGCGCTACCGGCGTACAGTTGGCAGCAGTCCAGGCTGCGGAGGCCGAGTAGCAACCGCCAGAACCATTGGCGAATTTATACATCGCGCCGAAATGGACCGGGCCATAGGTCAAGCGATACTTCAGGGCGTCGTCCCAACGGGAGTCCTCGGTGTCGCCACCGCCGGCCATGGTGCCGTTATACCCGATGTAGGAAAAGGCATAGGCGCCACCGGCCGGATCGTAAAGGAGCATCGTATCGGTGCCGAGAGATCGCTGACGACCGAAGGTCAGCGTGCCGAAATGAGCGGACGATATACCGGCATAGTATTCGTCATTGAAGGGTTGGCCCGCGCGCGCGCCGTCGATGGCTTCCGAATAGCTGCTCCTGGGAAGGCCGTTGTTGGAGGTGTCGGTGGCTGACGCGTTGGCGAGCAGGCCGGACTGCGGATTGATGCCGGTTGAAGCGTTGAACACAACGGACCAGCCAGGCAGAAACTCTTCCTTGCCCCTGACGCCCAGACCCGTCTGCTGCAGGTTGTTCGGTGCGATGATGAATCGAGATTGATGGCCGTTTCGGTTCACCAGAGATTCGCCTTCATAGTTATAGCCGTTTTCCGGTAAGCCGTGGCTGACCCAGCCGACGCCGACGTCATACGCACCGTACACCGTGACGCCGTGCCAGGTCAGCGAGCAATCGGTGGTGGCGAACTCGTGGCCGCTCGCGCACGCGTCTGGAGCGCTCGTCTGCATCTTAATGTCGACCGTAGCGTCCTGGCCAGCCGCCAAGCTGATTCCCGTGCGCGTTTCATCGGCGAACCCTTGTTTTGCCGCTCGAATCGCGAAGCGCCCCGGAGGCAGGCCGGACGCCTGAAAGTGCCCAGCGCCGTCGGTTGCGATCGTGCGCGTTGCACCTGAATCGAGGTTCTTGATTGTGACCGCGACATCGGGAAGGGCTGCGCCAGTTTGGTTCGTCACCACGCCAGAAAGGCTCGCTCCCGTTTGGGCCCACGCCGGGAACGCCCCCATCACAAGCCACAAAAGCAGCAGGAAGGGTGGGGCCAGCGGCAGTGAGGCAGCCGTCGGCAGGTAGCCGGCGCGCGTCAAAGTTTTCCATCGCCTCCCGTAGCGGAAGAGGGTCTGCGAGGGGTCAGAGCGTTTCACGATGGATCACCTTTCTTAAAAGCCGACGAGAAAATCCCAAAGTAGTCACGCCCGGATCAATCAGAAATGGAAGCTAGCGTCGGGCGACACTTTAGCCCGTATTGATACATTAAAGCAATGCGTTTTTATGTGATTTGATCGAGGCATCCTGCGGCATGCTTGACTTGTCGCACGCCTCGTACAGGCCAGGTTTGCGTATAACCACGTTGCGCGTTCCGTCCGTGCCAAGCGCTACATTCCCTGCCTGATTCAGGCGCATCCTCGCCGCCCCGTATACCTCAAGCGAGATGGTGCGCGGATCGGCTCCCGGGGCTATGTCGAAGTCGAATTCGAGCCGCTGGTTGTCGCCATGGAAGACTGCGTCCACGCCGGAATAGATGCCGCGATATTCGACCGCGGAGTAATTTGGCACGTTGGTGTGCCACTGCTTCGGGTCGTTCCCGATAAAGCAGTTCGTCTTGCCAGGTAGTTGATCCCTTCCCGCGATTGCCGGTGCGCCGCCGTCGACGAACTACAGTCGTACGACGCGGGCAGGCTTCGGGGCGCAGCGTGCTTCAAGACGCCTGAATCCACGGCCCTCTGAGTGTTGATGCGGTGACGCTGGCGCCGGTCAGCCGGCAGGTAGCGATAGAACAGCCTCTTTATCCGTGAGAAAGAGAGTGTAGCCGGGCGCATGGGCGAGAAATTTCACGCGTGAATCGGTCTGGCCATTGTTTGCCTCGAACATCATCGGCAGCGCGACGAACGTTTTCATGGTGCGCGCGCGGAATTCAGGCGATATTGCCGGCGGGGAGGCAGCAGCGGGCCGCGGAGCCGAGGCGGCTGATTTGGGAGCAGGCGTGAGCTTCGACACGTGCGAGATCGCTTGAGGTTGTGGAGGGGGTGCGAATGAAGACTGTACCGCACGCAATTCTCGCCATAAGCGTCCGGTGATCCTTGCTTCGATTTTGGCCGCTCATTTTTCAGCCTTCTGCGCTTTCACACTGTCGCCGCTGCTTGCCGCCGAATCACTCGAATCCGGCTGCACGCGCAACTGTGCCGATCGCGCTGCCCAGATGGCAGAAAGCAATTCTTCGAAGTCCTTCTCGGCGTTGTTGGTCCCGACTAAAACCATGGGTGTGCCACTCCTGAGCAACATGCGGGCCACTTGGGTGGGATGGCACACCGGAGGTCAATTGACGGAAGTCGGACTTTTGCTGAACTGTTCCCGGACGCCTAACCCGCTGGCTCAGCACAAGTTAGAAACTTACAACGCCAATCGTTGACAACCAATCGCTACCAACCTTGCGCTTGGCCGGGCCGGATGCTAGCATTCGCTTCGCGTCCCCAATCAAGGGTTTGACCACTTCCATGCACTCGTCAAAGGGGTCTCAGCCCTCATTCGTCTTCGGTCCTTATGAAGCCGACCTGCCTTCAGGAGAACTCTGCAAGAACGGTACCCGCATCAAGATCCAGGACCTACCTCTCCGCTTGCTGAGTGTGCTGGCTGAAAAGCCGGGACGAGTTGTCACTCGCGAAGAAATCCAAAAGCGCCTTTGGCCGGAAGACACGTTTGTCGATTTCGAAGATGCGTTGAACACCGCTGTCAAGAAGCTGCGTGAGGCTTTGAGCGACGACGCCGAAACGCCTCGGTACATCGAAACGATACCGCGCCGCGGTTACCGTTTCGTGGCAGACGTGAAGCAGATTTCGCCGACAGCGCGGGGAGTTGTTTCTGTGGCGGAGACGCCCTCGGCAGAGGCGGCTCGGGAGACCTCAGCGGCGATCCATGGGCGGCAGAGCCGAGTGAAAACTTGGGTGGTCGCAGCCGCGGCGGTTCTAGTCATTCTGGGCGGCCTGGGCTTCTGGCTTCTTTATGGAAGACCTGCGTTTTCCTTTAGTGCGCGCGATTCCGTTCTCGTGAGCGATTTCGAAAACCAAACGGGCGACCCGCGCTTTGACGAAGCCCTTCGCACGGCGTTCATTGTCAGCCTTGCGCAATCCCGCCACGCCAATGTCTTCCCGCGAGTCCGTGTTGGCACGGTCCTTCAGATGATGGGCAAGTCGCAGACGGAACGAATCACGCCTGCAGTGGGACGCGAGATTTGCCAGCGCGAGAATATTCGCGGGCTGATCACCGGGAGCATCACTCGCACCGGCCAGGAGTATGCACTTTCCGCCGAATTGATCGACCCGCAAACAGGCGCCACAGTGCGTTCCTACCTAGAACGCTCTTACGGCGAGGATCATGTGCTGGATGCCCTCGACGTTATCGCAGCGGATGTTCGACGCGACCTCGGCGAATCGCTTTATCAGATTCACCGCGCAGACCGCCCGCTCCCGCAAGTGACGACAAGGTCGCTGACCGCTCTCAAGCAGTATGCGGATGGCACCACACTGTGGCATCAGGGGAACTACAAGGATGCGGGGACTCTGCTTCGTGCCGCGGTCCAGACGGACCCGGACTTTGCTATGGCCCATGCAGCTCTGGGAAACGACTATTTCAGCTACATCGTTAACGCGCCGGTCCAGGGGAAAGAAGAATACGACAAGGCCTTGGCGCTCTCCGCGCGAACCACTGACCGCGAGCGTTTGATTATCCAAACTAGCTATGCGGCTGATCAAGGGCATATTGTCGACGCTGACGTCCTATATCGTGCCTATTTGAGCCAGTACCCGGACGACTGGTCCATGCTCTCCGATTATGCGCTCCTTCTGCGTAGGCACGGACGCGCCCCAGAGGCCATCGCGCAGTACAAGGAAATTCTCAGGGTCGCCCCAGACGATGCCAAAACTCATGTCGAGATGGCAACAGCCTACCGGAGCCTGAATCAAGTGCCGGAGGCTCTCAGAGCCTATGCGGAAGGGTTTCGGCTGGATCCCCTTCGGCTCACCGCAGGGGACACCGCCCGGGAATATGGGTTTCTGCTCGTCCAAAATGGCGAGGACAAGAACGCAGCGGAAATCTTCTCAGGCATGTTGGATAAGCCGGAAACGCGGGAAAGCGGCATGCGTTCATTGGCATTGCTCGACACATATCACGGCCGCTTCGCGAGCGCGCGAAAACGCTTCGGCGAGTGTATGACCATCCTACAAAATCAACAAGCAGCTCTGAGCAAGGCGCGCGTCCATCTTTGGCTGGCCATTCTTGCGGATGGCGAAGGAGACCTCCGCGCCGAGCGGCGCGAGCTCGACGCTTCTTTCGACAACTTCGAGGCGCTCGGACCAAAGGTCGTCTTCGGCGCGTGGTTGGGCCGACAGTACGCGAGTGGCGATGCATTGGACAAAGCAGAGAAGATAGAGAGTCTCATCACCCCGCTCACCGACACGAAAAGTGCCGAACAAAGAGCCTATTTACAGCTCTTGCAAGGAGAAATTGCATTGGCTCAGGGACACGCTGACAAAGCGATCGAACTTTTCAACCTTTCCAACACGGAGAACAGCACAGCTTTTAGCGTTGAAGCACTCGCGCGCGCCTACCAAAAAGCCGGAAAAACGGACGACGCCATCAGCTGGTACGAAAAGTTTTTGAGTTTTCCCAGTCGGGCGATTGGGTGGGAGCCGCAACAACCGTGGCTCGCGGCTCATTGCGTGCTCGCTGCCGACTATCTTGCCAAGGGTAATCGGGAAAAAGCCAAACAGACCGTCGACCGCTTGCTCGTACTGTGGAAGGACGCCGACCCCAATCTCGTTCTCTTGAAACAAGCTAAAGCCGAATACGCAAAGCTGCAATAGTTTGCCGGCTTGTTTACCAGACAACTTGCAATAGAGGTGCGCTCGGAACCTGGCTTACTTGGCGCACCGCGGTTTCTGCCGCACCACAGAAGCTACTGCACTGTTGCGTTCATCCCACGGCGACCGGAGCGCACGGCGCTGTGAATCTCGGCGGCTAAAAACAAATCGCCCGAGTGCATCCCCGCACGCCGACTGAAACCGTTGCCTGGGGGCCCTGCCTGAATATACCTTGACACGTATATGCTCTGTGGAGTATATCAAGAGCATGGAATCTGTGTTCGAAATCATTGCGGAGCCGAACCGCCGCGCGATACTGAGCCTCCTGGTCTCGTCGCAACAGTCGGTTGGAGAGATCGAGCGTCAACTTCGTATGCCGCAGCCGACCGTGTCAAAGCACCTGCGAGTGCTGCGCGAGGCCGGTTTCGTGGAGGCCACGGTGGACGCACAGCGCCGCCTCTACCGGCTGAAACCGGAACCCTTTCAGGAGGTGGATGCCTGGCTGGAGCAGTTTCGCCGGCTCTGGTCGGATCACCTGGATGCTCTGGAACGTTACCTCGACCGCATGGAACGTTCAAGACCAACGAGGGCAACACCAACGAAAAGCAAGACCGTGAAAAGACAACGCGGCCCAAACCGCGAACATGACAAAGGAGAAACGAAATGAAAATCAAACTGACCAGCGTACACGTGGACGACCAGGACAAAGCCCTGCGCTTCTATACGGAAGTACTCGGCTTTGCCAAGAAGACCGATTTCAGTCAGGGCCCATATCGCTGGCTGACCGTGGTCTCGCTCGACGATCCGGACGGCACTGAGCTGCAGCTGGCGCTAAACAATAACCCCGCAGCCAAAGCGTATCAGCAGGCGATCTTTCAACAGCGCCAGCCCGCGGCCATGTTCTTTACCGACGACGTCAAGGGCGACTACGAACACATCAAGGCTCGCGGCGCCGAGTTCACCATGCCGCCCACCGACGTCACCGGCTCGACCATTGCGATGCTGAACGACACCTGCGGCAACCTCATCCAGCTCACCCAGCTGGCACGCTATTCACGCTAATCTAAGGAGAAGAACGTGAGCTATCTCGAGCAGTACACACCGGGTCCCGCAAGCGGGGCGCAGATACGAAAGGACGGAGAGAAGTGGACGCTCATTCTCGTCAGAGAACTGCGCCACTCACCGGAAAAAGTCTGGCAGGCGCTTACTGACCCAGCGCATCTGCGTGAGTGGGCACCTTTCGACGCCGATGGGAGCCTGGGCACGGTTGGAGCCACGGTGAAGCTCACCACGGTGGGAGCACCCGCACTTCACGTTACGGAAACAAAGGTGAGGCGAGCCGATCCTCCCTGGGCGCTTGAGTACAACTGGGGTGGCTTCGATATGCGGTGGCAACTCGAAGCCTTGGCTGGCGGCACACGCCTGACACTGTGGACCAACATCGGTCATCGCTTCGTTTCAATGGGTGCTGCCGGGTGGCACATTTGTTTCGATGTTCTGGATCACCTTCTCAGCGGAAGTCCTATCGGCCGCATGGTCGGCCCAAAGGCGATGAAGTTCGGCGGTTGGCAGCGGCTGAACGCGGAGTACGCTAAGCAGTTCGGTATTGAAACGCCAAACTGGCCGCCTAAGGTGGCTCCAAATTTGTAAATCAACGAGGTTAGCAAACCGTGCAACAACCACGCTCTATCATGAATACCGCACTTTGGACTGTGCAACTGTTGTGGGGCATCTTCTTCAGCCTCAACGGTTTCGGCAAAATCTTATGTTGCAAGTCGGCCCTTTGGAACCAAGGGCTCCAGGAAGTGCCTTGGTTTTCCGCGGTGCCGCAGGACCTGTTCATCTTCATCGGGGTCTGTGAGTTTCTTGGAGGCGTCGGCCTGATCCTGCCGTCGATCACTGGGGTCAAACCGAAGCTTACGCCGTTTGCTGCCTTCGGCCTGACACTGGTCATGATCCTCGCGGCTGTATTTCACATCGTACGGGGCGAGTACAATTTTGTGCCTATCAATCTGGTGCTGGGAGGGGTCGCCGCGTTCATCGCGTATGGACGGTTGTTTGTGAGACCCATCGTGCCCGCGTCGATCAGCACCTTCCACGTACTTCAAGGACTCGTGTCTCTCGGTGCGCTGGTGCTCATCGATTTTGCTCCGGTCTGGTACAGGTTGACACACATGCACTAAGTCATGGCTCGGTTTCGCACCGACGGCGGTATCGCCGATAAATGGAGGACAAGTAATCATGAAAGAAGCTACCAAACGGTCGTTTTTTCGCTGGATTCACATCGTCTTTGCCATCCCGATAGCCGGTTATATTTATAGTCCGTTTGAACAGATTCCAAACTACGCGCCCGCTACTCGGTTTGTCTTCGTTCCCGTACTCGTCCTTTCGGGATTATGGATGTGGAAAGGCCATGTCGTTCGACGGCTTATTTCGAAGAGATCGGCCTACTCCCAGGAAAACGGAGGCATAAAAGCCCAATGAATCCATCGGAACGTATTAACCAACTGATTGCAGGACTCACGGACTGGCGTGGCAAAACGTTGGCCAGCCTCCGAAAGAACATCCTTGAGGCCGACCGCGAGATAGTCGAGGAATGGAAGTGGATGGGAAGCCCAGTGTGGTCGCACGACGGAATGATCGCGGTTGGCAACGCCCACAAAGATAAGGTGAAGCTTACCTTTTCCCACGGGGCGAGCCTCCCAGACCCCGACAAGCTCTTCAACGCGGGCCTCGGAGGCAACGCGTGGCGAGCGATCGATTTGTTCGAGGGCGATAAGATTAATGAGCGTGCTCTAAAAAATCTCGTCCGTGCCGCTGTTGATTACAATCAGATCAAATTGAAGAGGAAAGCACCTGCGGGTACTCGAGCGAAAGTGCATAAAAGTAAAAAATGATGAAACTACAGTTTTTCCTCACTAATTCTCCTTGCGGGACTGCCTGACGAAGGTGCTTTGAAGCTGCTGGATTGTCTTCACGGTCACGGACAAGAGTTCGAACCGCCGAAGACCTGTCTCTGGCGAATTGTTATTTCGACCGCCAGCCGCACAGAATGCAACACCGTTACATTGAGCTGAAAACAGCTGGATGGAATTTTGGCGTACCGCAGCCGATGTACGTTTCAACCGGGATGTGTGGAAAACAGCTATTCATCCCGTTCGGTCCGGTCGCGGGCGGAAGGATCCTCATGGCTGTTTCGCCCATTGAGGACTTCCTCCAGCATTATCGTAGTTACGGGACTAGTTACCTACACGCTTGGGGTGTGACCTTTCCTGTTCTTCCCGATAGGCCTTCCACGCCTGATTGATTACGAAGGCATGAATTGCGTCCGCATCCGCCACCTTCATTCTCAGTGTTGGGAACGCAAATTTCGGCGGATCGGCCAGCCCGGGCATGCCTTTTTCCCAATGGCTCCCAGCCATAACGATCTGGTACCAATCGTTGTGGACTTGTGGCGGGGCATATCGCAGGTCTGGAACGGCGCCGTCCTCGACCCATGCGCCACTGCCGTCGATGCCAGGGGAATGGCAACCTTCGCAGTAAAACGAAACGTACAGTTTCTCTCCCTGGTGAACTGTCTCCTCATTTTCTTTCTGGTCAGGAGGCCTCGGCACGGGAGGAATCCTTATCTCCGGGTAAGGAAACGGGGTCTTTCCACCAAGCTTGAAGGCGTAAAGCCGCACGGGGCCTCGCTTCGATTCAGGCGTGGCCATGGTACGAGCCGGTGCGAAGAGTCGCGAACCAGAACCCCAGCCCACGGGCGTGAGCACATACTGTTCGCCGTTCACGGAATAGGTGACCGGAATGGATTCGATGGCGGAGCGGGTTTTCACGGACCACAGTTTTTTGCCGGAGTCCGCAGCATATGCGGCAAATTCTCCTGTCCCCTGTCCCTGAAAAACGAGATTCCCTGCCGTGGAGAGAACTCCGCCGTTGACGGCAATTTCCTCTTCCACAGACCATCGCATCTTCTGTAAAACAGGGTCCCAGGCAATCAACCGCCCAAAGAGGCCTTCACCGCTTTCACCGGCTTCGACCGGAGTTTTGGTGTTGGCATGGCGATCCGTCGTCGGGATATAGACGAGGCCCGTTTGGGTGTTGTAGCTCATGGGCCACCAATTGTGAACGGTCCACTGTTTCCCGCCGCCCTGCGACACTGGCACCAGCACCGGCTTGCCTCTCTGCAGATCGTACGACGTCGCCCAAGTCGTTTTTACCAAGGGATTGGCCGCCAGCAATGTCCCAGTCCTAGCATCGAGGATGTAAAAGAAACCGTTTT
>Ga0210398_10001509_pt1 | contig 23905 bp, 21 predicted proteins | sample IncBWC4OmetaG_FD_161047 | JGI IMG/M metagenome (GOLD analysis project Ga0210398, IMG submission 161047) | Forest soil microbial communities from Barre Woods Harvard Forest LTER site, Petersham, Massachusetts, United States - Inc-BW-C-4-O | ecosystem: Environmental > Terrestrial > Soil >...
CGGAGGTCTCCCTAATTTGGCAGGTTCGATAGGCACTCTGGAGGTTCGTACAGGCGAGCAGGTTACCGTCAGGCTCGCTCCAGATTTCACACAGTCGTGTGCGGTTCATTTTTCGCGCGTCGTGTGCGGTTCATTTTTCGCGCAAGGTCAATCTTTGCTAGGTGCCGAGGTGACCTTGTTCTTTCTTGGGGAGAAGTGGGTTCGCTCATGTTCATCGTCTGAAAACACGTGTAGCCGCGTGGTTTCGCTCAGTTTGAATTTATGAGGTGTTCCCGGACGGCAGGGGCAAAGCAATCTTTGCCATTCGGGAGCACCCGCAACCTTTTCAATGTAGGCTCCGTTGCTGTAGTACAGTGCTCCCTTTTTCAAGAGGTATTGCATGTGGCAATTTGGACATTCGAAATATAGACGGGTAGTGGGCATGGGATTTGTCAGTCCCGAACCTACACGAACCAAGTCGTGCCGGGACTGTCGCATGATAGTGCAGAACCACGTTCTTGTAAGTTCAAGACTGACCATTGGTATTCGGCATGAAGCAGTTTGCCTAAAATACCAGCGCAAGAGAGGCGCTCCGAATCAGGCCCTAGACGAAAAACGAAAGCGCCCCAGACTCAATCGAGTCGCGGGACGCATCGCCTGAACCGCCCTCCCCCAAGTGCTGCGTGCGTCATCCCGGCAGGCGCTTTGTTTTTGTGGGAAATGGTCAGAGGAGTACCCTTCCGCGACGATCTGCTCGGCCTAACCATCGTCTTGGATGCTAGCGCCGATACTGCTCATTTGGCGCAATGCCGCCCTACTCGCCGAGGCCATAAGGGAGCGGCGTTCACGCCGAGACCTGCCGCTAGCGGCTACGAGCAGCCATACAAATTAGTCAACCGCTGCTATCAGTCCATTTCACTCAAGACCCCCTTCAAAGGGGTTGGTGCGCCCTGCTGCCGGAGCGAAAATCCCTAGAAAACTGCGCTTTTCGTTACTGAGGAGGAAGCGACTTCGATTGCCATCGGGAGCGAACCAGTTCTCGGTACGAACTGCTTCGTGTTCTAATGTGCAGGAAGATTCGACATCGGCCTTCCCATGAGAATGAACCAAATGAACCAACAGAGCACGCAATGGAGATGCCTTGATGAATGGGGGCCGTTTGCGCGGCTCAATCGACAAATGCAGTTTTTGCGGAAGTATTGGTACGCAATAGCCATCGTCCCGTTCGCCGTGATTGTCCTCTTCGGTCTTCGTGTTTCCGGTGATTCGCCGAGACGATTCTGGGATATCCCGATTGCGATTTCCTTGGCGTGGGGATTGTTCGTCGCAATCTATGCGCTGATACTCACTGTGCGTACCTTGTCCATTCGTTGCCCACGATGTGGCTGGCGATTCGGCTTAGCTGACCAATGTGGCTCTTGCGGCTTCCCAAGACGTTCTGTCTCCTGTCAGTCTGACGGACAACTGTTGTAACCAGACCACCATCACGTTCAAAATTCCGGCAAAGGAACTGGCGCTGACCTGCTGCTCGCCGGGTTTTCGTTACTGAGAAACAACCGACTTCGATTGCCATCGGGTGGAGCGAACCGGTTTGCGGGCGGGAGTTGCCACCCGCTGAAGTCCAGCCACTCCCGGCGCACTTTTTCGCCAACAATCACTGGACTTGAAGTCAGCACTTGGACTACCTGCTCTTCCAGCGGAGCAGACTCTCCCAAACGCGAATGGAGTGCCCAGAGGCTGCATGGCCTGCTATATGGGGTGGTGCCGATAGCATCGCCTTCCCTCGCCGTCTCCGTGGGCGTCACACCGACCCTGCGCGTGACATCATCGGGGGCGAACGTTCCTCTGACGCAAAAGTATGCGTACCACGTGTCCGGTTTTTTCATAGCCAAAGCGTAAGTCAATTTGCGAGTTAAGCCAAGAAGATCAGGCGATTCGTTCTCGCCTGACGCAAACAGTTAGCGCTGTATCGCAGGTCCGCCCGAGCAGGAATTGGCGCAGACAGGAGAGCAGTGGAGTCGTATGCGCTGAAGCCCGGCGACTTTCATGGGGCACTCTTTCGCCAGTTATTTTCCGGTAGACCTACTGAAAGCTGATCGAACGAGCATGGCAACAAACAAGTAGCCAGCCGCGTAGTGATTGGCGTCGAGGCTATCGTAAGGGACGCAACACGTTTTGAGGCCGCAGATCGCAGCGTGATAATGGCAAGGACTGCAAACGCAAACGCTCCTATAGGCGCGGATTTTCGGGTCGTCGTCTTGTTTGAGGTTTTCTGAGGCTCTGCAGCGCGGAATCAGGCTGCCTCCCGCGAAAAGGCAATGCTCCTTTCCCCACCCTGCCGTATGTAGGCTGCGAGCGTCGGCTCCTTCGATCTCTAGTGACTCAGCCCCAGATGGCTTCGACCTTCTCGCGCACGGCGGCGTCACGCTGTGGACGCAGGTACCGCATCGTGGACGCCAGATCGGTATGACCCATCCATGACTGCACAGTGCGGAGGTCAACTCCGGCCCACAGCGCACGAGTGAAGAAGGTCGCCCGGAATTTGTGCAGCCAGACGTCCGATTCTGGAATCCCGGCGCGACAAGCAACAGCCTTCGCCATATCGAGAAAGTCGAGTTTCGGCTGACTATTCTTCGTCGGGAACAGCAACTCGCCTTTGCCGCGTTCGACCAGCATCTTCTTCAGCTTCGCCATCAGCGCAGCCGGAACCGGAATGGTGCGTTCCTTGTACATCTTCGGCGTCCAACCGTGCTGCGGATTATGCCGCACCGATACAGTGTTCGATGAGAAGTTTAAGGAACGATCAGTGGCGTAGATGACTTCCTGCTCACGCATGCCTGTCATCAAGAAAAACTCGAATAGCAAAAGCTCGTCGTCGTCGCAGGCAGCGAAGAACTGGACGAGCGTTTCCTTCTCGTAGATTGCCGGTTCTTCCTCGACGTAGTGGGGCCAGTCGTGCGGTTTGATCTTGAGCAACTTGCCTGTGATGTCGTGGTGCTTGAGGAACGACATGACGTTCGCAAACTTGTCCAGCAGCTACGTGCTGCCTGTCCCTCCTCTTCACGCAGAAACACCACGAAGTCCAGCAGGTCGGTCCGGCTGATCTGGTTCAACGGCTTGTTCCCGGTGGACTCGAAGAAGTAGCCAGGCGATGTCTTGTATGCGGAATGCGTCTTGGGCTTGCGTGTTGCCTCGACTTCATGGAGGTAGGCGTCGATGGCGGCGTCCAGCATCTTGACGCTGATCGTCTCCGGCTTCGGCTTGGCGATAGGTCGCCACCCACGAAGCAGTTCAAGCTCATGCTCGATGCGCTTCGCCGTGGCGTCGGACAGGTTGTCTACGGTGAGTGTTCCCCAAGTCGAACCGTAACGCAGAACGTAGGTGGTATCGGCTGGATAGGATGTGTTGCGCTTAGCTGGTTTGTATCGCCGTGTGCCGTGCTCACGCACAGGCTGACCTTGATGTGTTTCATCGGTAAAAGCCTCACTTCTGGCTAATACCGATCTGGCGGGCAAAATCAGCGAGAGCGTAGCCGAAACTGTAGCCGCTGATTTTGACGCTTTAAGTCCTTTGGAATGAAATATGGCGGAGAGAGAGGGATTCGAACCCCCGATACCCGTAAAGGTATACACGCTTTCGAGGCGCGCGCCTTCAGCCACTCGGCCATCTCTCCGCGCCGTTGATTTCATTTGATTTTATCAGGGAAGCCGTTCGCTCGAATTTTGCCTGCCCAACTCACTTAACCTAGCCCGCCTGACTCCCCACTCAAGCAAGTATGCGGTTTGTGACCTGGCTCACCATCCTGGCTACTTCCGGCTCCGTAATCTGCGTTGAGATGTCCAGGGTGGTTCAAATCTGCCAGAAGGGATCCTCAAGGTGTGTCTCGGTCCCAACGCGCCCCAAAGCCTGCTCGACTTCTTCACCAGCCCCCGCAAAGTAATCGACCTGCACGCCAGCAAATCTTGCCCTTCGGCGGGCGGGGCGCCGGAGCGCAGCTCCCACATGCGCCATTTGGAGACTTAAAGCGCTCAACGTTTGGACGATCGATTCGAGAAGCCACTCGTAATCGCGCCAGCGGGGCCAAAGCTAATTCGAGGCATTTCGGGAGTTAGAGACTCAGGAGCGCTTCAGCATTTCGGTAGGTAAGCTTGGCCAAGTCTTCGGGACTGAGGAACTGTTCGAGCTCCGCAAGGTAGTCGCTACCCATCGTTGTGGAGCTGAACGGGTAATCGATGGAAAACATGAGGCGATCAATGCCGACGACGTCGAGGGCGCACTGCAGTGGGGGCCGGGTGAAGTAGCCGCTGGTTGTCAGGTGGATGTTCGAGTGGAAGTAAGCAGCCACGGGTTGACGGAGCTTCGCGACGTGAGAGAGAGCCTGTGAGGTGCGGACCAGGGCCATGGGTAACATCTCGCCCATGTGACCGATCATGAGCTGCAAAGTCGGGAAACGATCAAAGATACCGGAGGCGATTAGGCGGAGTGTGTGGAGCGCGGTCTCCGCATGCCAGCCCCAGCCGGCGATGGAGAGCATTTGGCCTACCCCAGCTGGCAGCCCTGTGAAATAGCTATCGCAAACAGCCTCGGGAGGCGGCGCGGGGTGGAGGTATATCGGGATATTGAGAGCAACCGCCGCTTCAAAGACGGGAGTGAACTGAGGGTCGTCCAGGAATTTCCCCGCAGTCGTGCCATCGAGAAGGATTCCGCAGAAGCCAAGCTTCTTGATCGAACGCTCGAGTTCTTTGGCCGCCGATTCAGGATCCTTCAGGGCAAGACAGGCGAAGCCGGCCAGACGGGAAGGGTTCGAGCGAACTGCGGCGGCTAGTTCGTCGTTGACGTCGCTGGCGAGCGGGGTAGCGGTGGATGCGTCGAGCGCATCGAAGCCGATGGCGGCGAGTGAGAGCACCTGGAGATCGATGCCGGCATCGTCCATGGCCGCGATGCGTCCGGCGCCTAGGTCCAGAAGCTTTGGTTGGAGTGCGTCGAGCCAGGCCGGGGTAGTGTTGCCATAGGCGCCCGTAGCACGAAGGAAGGATTCGGTGACGAAATGCTCCTCCAGCGTGATGGTTTTCATCCGGTTCTTCATGTGGTATGAGATGAGCATGCGGAAGAGATGGTTTCTCTCATCCCTTCGCGTGCTGCTCCTGGTCGTTATCCCAGTTTGCCCGCGATCGCGAAACATAAGCGTTTATGAGGTCCAGTCTGGATCTATCCTCTGGCCCGCTAAGCTTGGATCTTGACAATTCGTTAGGTACCTTTCAGGAATATTAGTAAGGTAGCTATCGGGCGGTCTTGGACTGCTCCAGGTCCCGCAGTCTAGGGATTGTCTTGGGGGGATCTCTCCTTTCGTTCGCTTCGCCATCGGACGGCCTCCCAGCCGTAGCGAACAGAATGAGCCACTTTAGGGTTCCTCACGTGTAGCGGGTTCTTCAGGATCAATCTTGCTGATTTGTCGAAATCGTCCTCGCGACTCAATGAGCGCGAAGGCCCTAAGGCCTGTTTGCGACCGTCGAGAACAAGCTGCCCCATGGCAACCCTGCAATTCAGCGTCACGCGGTAGTGATCGCCACGACTTTGCCGTCTCGCAAGGCCTTGATATCGCGAATTGGGGGCCGGCCAAAGAATCGCCTGTACTCGCGATTGAATTGGCTCGGGCTTTCGTAGCCGACCTCGAACGCCGCAGTCGCCGCATCCAGTTCACCCGTGAGCATGCGTTGCCGCGCGGCATGCAGGCGAAGCTGCTTTTGAAATTGCAGCGGACTCATCGCCGTAAGGGCGCGAAAATGGTGGTGCAACGTAGACCGACTCATGCCTGCAATTGTTGCCAGGTGCTCTACACGCAGAGGCTTCTCGTAGTTTGAACGCAACCAGGCAACCGCCTTCGCCGTCCGGTGGCACTTGGTCTCGAGCGTGGCAATCGCGCGAAGGCGTCTGCCCTGACTTCCTTGCAATAAGCGATAAATGATCTCGCGTTGAATGAGTTTGCCAAAGAATGAAATGTCCCGCGGAACGTCCAGCAGATCCATCATCCGCGAACATGAGTTGACCAGTTCAACCGTGGTCTCCCCGATGGCCATTCCGCACGCGCCACAGGAGTTCTCAGTCGTATGGACTTCCTCTGCCTTCAGAATGTCCCGAACAGTCGACATATCCAGCTTCAGGAAGAAGGCAAGGTAGGGTGCCTCTTCGCTGGCCGTAATCACCTGGCTCACAACCGGCAGTTCCAGAGACGTGAGGAGAAATTTCGATTGGCCGAAAACGTAGCTCGCTTTACCGAGGTCCACTCGAATCCTTCCTTGCGCAATGACAAGAAGGCTTGGCTCGTAGGTACACGGATTCGGAACGGTCGGAGCAGTGCGGCGATAAAGCGTTAGTCCCGGCACCTCTGTTGCACGTTCACCCGAGTCACCAAGTGAATTGCTAATCTTCTTCGCTAGCTCGGTCAGAAGGTAGGAGAGCCTGGATGCATTTACATCGCCAATTTTCCTGTGTTTCAGCATCTTTGAGGCGTCCTCCTCTCTCCTGAGCATAACCGGCGGTTAGCACGAGCCGCACCACTAAATCATAAGGACCGGACGAATAGGCAATGATTCGAAAGAATCGGGCTACCGCAGATGAATCAAAGGTCGCTAGGGTTGAAGTGAGGAGTGAAACACCATGAAAAGACGAAAACTCGGAACATTAGAAGTCTCAGAAATGGGATTCGGCTGCATGAGTGTAAGCGGCAACTACGGACCCGCCGCCGACAAGAATCAAGGCATTGGGGTGATTCGTGCAGCCCATGAAAAAGGCGTCACATTCTTCGATACAGCCGAATTTTACGGTCCCTACACAAACGAAGAGCTTGTCGGAGAGGCGCTCGCGCCTATCCGCGACAGAGTCGCTATCGCAACCAAATTTGGCTTCGACAATGAAAAGGGCGGTCTTATTCTTAACAGCCGACCGGAGCACATCCGGAAAGTCGTTGAGGAATCCCTGAAGCGCCTCAGAACCGACCGCATCGATCTGTATTACCAGCACCGGGTCGATCCGAACGTGCCAATCGAAGATGTAGCCGGTGCGGTGAAAGAGCTGATCGCAGAAGGAAAAGTGTTGCACTTCGGTCTATCCGAGGCGAGTACCAAGACAATCCGCCGCGCGCATGCGATTCAACCGGTGAGCGCAGTTCAGACAGAATACTCGCTCATGAACAGAGATGTAGAGCAGAACGGTGTACTGAAGACTTGTGAGGAGTTAGGAATCGGCTTCGTGCCTTGGGGTCCAATGGGACAAGGGTATCTAACTGTAAAAATAGATGTTCAAACGAAGTTCGACCCCAAAATGGACGTGCGATCTGAGTTCCCACGCTTTTCTTCTGAAAACATTGCAGCAAATATGCCGATTGTTGATTTTCTCAAACAGTTTTCTGAGAAGAAGAATGCGACACCGGCCCAAATTTCGCTGGCTTGGTTGCTCGCGCAAAAACAGTTCATTGTTCCGATTCCCGGCACACGAAGTGCCGATCACCTGCACGAGAACCTGAGAGCAATCGATGTTCAGCTAACGCCTGCGGATCTTCGTGAGATGGAAACTGCTTTCTCTAAAATCGAAGTGCACGGTGGCCGGATGAATGAAGAACGAATGAAGGTGGTTGACCAGACAGAGTGACCGGTTATCGCATGATCATAGGTTCGCTGGGAACTTGAAGAGGTCAGGCTATTCAGAACAGCAGACTTCGATTGCTCGAGGCCAATTCGGTCATTCACGGCATCATGAATCCGCTGCTTGCGCCCTAGGTAACGCTCCGCAGACGTCGCTGCAGAAGAAAATCCTCGCAAACGGCCGATTTCCATACTGTTACGGAACATTTTGACAGCGCTCGCCGTATCTGCCAGAGTTCCACCGGTCTCGGCCCCCTTCTCACAACGGAGAACACATGAGTTCCGCCAGGAACCCCGGCAGATTTGCAGGCTTGCTGTATGTACTCATCTCTATCGTTGGCTTCTTCGCCATCGGCTACGTGCCCGGCAAAATCATCGTCCAGGGAGACGCAGCAGCGACGGCGAACAACATCGCAGCCCACGAAACGCTCTTTCGCCTTGGGATCGCGAGCGAACTTGTCGGTCAGACCGGTTTTATCTTCGTGGCACTGGCTCTCTATGACTTGTTCAAGGGAGTCAATCGCCGCCACGCCTCGCTGATGGTGTTGTTAATTTTGGTTTCGATCCCAATCGCGTTTCTGAATGAACTGAACTCGTTTGCAGCCCTCGTCCTCGTGCGCGGCGCTGACTTTCTATCCGTATTCGACAAGCCCCAGCGCGAGACTCTGGCGATGCTCTTCCTGAATCTTCACGGTCGCGGATTTGTCATCTGCGAAATGTTCTGGGGGCTCTGGCTGTTTCCCCTCGCGCTCCTTATCTACAAGTCGCGATTCTTGCCTCGGTTCCTGGGAGTTTGGCTTGCCCTCGCCGGTTTTGCCTGGGTCATCCTGAGCCTTACTGGCACCCTGTTGCCGGAATATCAGGATACGGTGAACAGTTATCTTCAGCCCGCCATAATCGGGGAGGTTGCGTTCATGCTGTGGTTGCTGATCAAGGGTGCCCAACCGCGGGTGCCGGACGCAGCAATCTCGTAGCTCGGGGGCGGACATTCGGGCGCAACTTCATGAGCCTCCAGCGAAGCCCCCGTTGCTGCGTCACTTCGACGAGTATTCGCCCCCCTCGTCTGGAAAGTCTCACACCGCCGGACAGATCAGGAATTCACGATCTGAGCCACGCCCTGCTCTTCTCAATCACCGCAGAGCCGGATTCTCTGGGCTGAACACGCCTGTGGGATTATCTTTCCAAATCCAGGCATGGACCAACCATTGAGTCTTAGCGATGAAGTGACCTCCCTGTTCGCGGCATTGGCTCTCACTCAATCCGTGCGGGTTTTCCAAATGCGCCAGTACACAAATATTTTCATGGCGGTGCCAGACTGCCAATGATTTTGGAAATGGCGGGTTCAATGGCTGGCCGTCAGGCCCTTCGGTCGCATTCCAAAAATAACCGACGCCGGCCAGAGAGTATTCGCCCTGTTGGGCCGAGTTCTTCACATAGAGCAAGATGGGAGGCTTCTCTATATCAAACCGTTGCGGCTCCATGGTCAGAACATAGTGGATACCCATTCCCGGCATATCACCACCCACCATCTGATATCCCTCGGCTTCAGCCGCGTGCACGTCCTGGTATTTTGCCGTTGCTTGTCTGGCTCGTTCTAGCCCGTCCGCCGTGTTCTTTAATTCCGCATATGTCAGAGCCGCGCCATTTGCGTGGGACGGATGCGGCATTATGGTGCCCGAGGACGCTTGCTCCTTACCGTCTGGTGGCAGCTGCGCCACCGCAGTGAGGCCCAGCGCAAAAAAGAGAGCTATCGTTCGACGGATTGCTTTCACTTGATCTCCTCCTTCTTCCTTTCTTCAAAGTTGCCGAAAACAGTAAATCCGAACCGAGACGTAGTCTTAGTCGGCGTATAGTAGGCGCTGCTGAGAGCTTGCCGTTCGATCACTTTCACACCATATAGAGCCGCGCCTGAATGGCGTCTGAATTAGCCGTTCAGGTGCCGTTCAGCTTGGTTCTCGTCTCCTTGCATAAAAAGGGGAAAACATGCGGGTGCTTGTCGTCGAAGACGAGGCGTTTCTAGCCAGGCAGCTCACCGGTGCGCTTCGCCGCGCGGGCTACGCTGTGGACCATGCGGCCGACGGCGAACGCGCTGACCTTCTCGGACACGATGAACGCTACGACGCCGTCGTTCTCGATTTGGGACTGCCTAAAGTGGATGGGTTGACGTTGCTGCGCCGCTGGCGTGAGGCGGGGCAGGCGATGCCGGTGCTCGTGCTGACGGCGCGAGGCAGTTGGCACGAAAAGGTTCAGGGGATTGACGGCGGGGCTGATGACTACATGGCCAAGCCGTTCCGTATGGAGGAATTGCTGGCGCGGTTGCGCGCACTTATTCGACGCTCGAGCGGACAGAGCAATCCTGAACTGCGCTGCGGTCCGCTCGTACTCGACCCGCGGTCCAGCAAGGTGACCCTCGAAGGCACGGAGGTGAAACTGACCGGCCACGAATTTCGCGTGCTTTCTTATCTAATGCACCACTGCCAGCGCGTAGTTTCACAAAGCGAGCTCACTGAACATATCTACTCCCAGGACTTTGACCGCGATTCGAACACGGTTGAAGTTTTTATCGCCCGCTTGAGGCGAAAACTGGGGCCCGCCTTCATTGAGACAGTGCGAAGCCTGGGTTACCGCATGAAGGCCCATCCATGAATTGGCGGCATTCTTTCCGGTGGCGAATTCTTCTCGGTACTGTTCTCTGGACGCTTGGACTGATCCCGCTAATGCATTTGCTGTTCCTCGTGGTGCACGGCCAGCTTCGTTTCATGCCTGGGTGGGCCATCGGAGTTTTTCTTGTTTTTGCGACTTGGTGCATACTGGCGGGAGTTTGGCAGTTCCGCGCCGGACTGTTGCCGTTTGGCCGTTTGCGTCGACAACTATTGGGTCTGCGCGATGGTTCCGGCGACCGGATCGAAGGAACCTATCCAACAGAAGTCCAGCCATTGGTGAACGACCTCAATTCCTTGTTAGAACATCGCGAGCGGATCGTCCGGCGGGCCCTGGCGAAAGCTGGCGATCTCGCACATGGATTGAAAACGCCGCTGGCGGTGCTAGCGCAGGAGGCTGAACAGTTCGAGGCTGCAGGCCAACATGAAATCGCATCCACGATCAACCTGCAAGTTGATCGCATGCGCAGGCAGGTTGACTATCATCTGACGCAAGCCCGCGCGACTACTCCAGGCAACGCGCCCGGTGCTCGCTGTCCTGTGCTGGTTTCTATTGAAGGGCTGACGCGAACCTTGGAGAAAATCTACGCCGTTCGGGGGCTCGCGATTGCGGTTCACGTCTCGTCCGGACATTTTGTTCGTGGGCAGCGCGAGGATTTGGAAGAGATGCTGGGGAATCTGCTGGATAACGCCTGTAAGTGGGCAAAGTCCAACGTCAAGATACAATCCGCGCAGGAAAATGGTGCGGTCGTTCTGACTGTGGACGACGATGGCCCGGGCCTTGCCCCCTCCGTTCGCGATCTAGTGTTGCAGCGAGGAGTGCGCGCTGACGAAGCCGCCCCCGGTTCGGGACTGGGATTGGCAATCGTTCGCGATCTTGCCCAACTTTACGAGGGGACGATCACGTTGGCCGACTCGCCTATGGGCGGTCTGCGCGCGAGCCTCCGGTTGCCCTCCTGAATGCCTAGCATAAGGATTTGCTCAACCCGAAGCGATCCGATTCGCGAAATGCATTCACAATCTTTCGGAAATCCATCTCAGTACGCCGAGGAAAAGCGTGGCTTTCATGGAAGTGAATCTATTTGGCGTCCCGATTCTACGAGAGAAAGTTCCCGGATTGTCGGCAACGCTTTCGTTACAAGATTAGCGAAGAATTACCCGTCATACATGAGGAACCAGTGTTCGCTTCTGGTTCACGCCAAATGGCTGGCTTCGTGCGCTTAAGATGAAAAGCGTCGGGAGAATTCAAATTTTCGGGAAATTGAAATGGCCAACATTGTCACCGTAGCTGCATCGGCCCCCGGGACGTGGCATCGTGGGGCAAGCTGCAGCGAAGGGCCGTGGCTCAGGCGAGAGTCATGAGCAAAAGGAGGAGGGGAGGCATGAACTCGACCAAAGAAACGGCAAGGATCGCGGGCCTGCTGTACCTAGTGAATGGGCTGACAGGCTTCTTCAGCATCATCTATGTCCCCGGCAGACTGATCGTTTCTGATAACGCGGCCGCAACCGCGAACAACATTCTCGCTTCCGAGAGGCTTTTCCGCCTCGGTATGGTCTCCGAACTGACTTGCGCGGCCGAGTTTGTGTTCCTGCTCTGGGTTCTGTACCGATTACTCGGCCCAGTGAACAAGACGCATGCTTCGCTGATGGTGATCCTGGGTCTGCTCCAAATTCCCATTATGTTCGTGAATGTGCTGAACGAGATCGCAGCTCTGGGGCTTTTGCGCGGCTCGGATTTCTTGTCCGTATTCGACCAGCCGCAACGGCAAGCCCTGGCCATGCAATGCCTTAATTTGCATGGAGAGGGATTCGTTGTCGCCGGGATCTTTTGGGGCCTTTGGCTTTTCCCCTTCGGGATTCTTCTATTTAAATCGGGGGTTTTTCCCCGCATCCTGGGCGTCCTGCTGATCGCTGCATGTTTCGGCTACCTGGCGGATAGTCTTACGTCGTTGCTTCTGCCGAGTTACGAACATGTTGTGAGCCAGATTGCCGACATCCCGTTAACCCTCGGCGAGCCCGCGACAATCTTGTGGCTTTTGATCAGGGGAGCAAAGGACCAATCATTGGAAGCAGCCGCATAGTGGATCCAACCCCTGGCGTTGGGCTTACGCTCGACGGATTCCGAGCGAATCGTCGGCCAAACTTACCTTACCGGATTATCGAAGGATTGCCCGGCATACGATTGGAATGCAACCCAGACCTCGCTGCAGAGGAAAATCCTCGCAAACGGCTGATTTCAGAATATGACCGTCGTGCGCAATGAGCACTGAGCCGCTAAAGTCTCCAGCAGCGGCGTAGCCCCGCATGAGTTGATCGGTCCTCGACGCCACCGTCTCTGCCGTTTGCTGCTGGGCCCAAACGAGCATTGGCGCGTTGAGCGCGAGTACAAGATAACCGAATACGAGAAATTTCATAGGACGAATCGATTGCATTCTTTGCGTCGCCAACACTAAATTCTGAGGCGGTTGCGCCGACTGCCGAGCAGATCCTCTCATCGTCGGCCTTACCTTACCGGGTAGGTTAGGGTAGCCCGTCAACCGCCCAGTAGCCGGGGCTCCAGGAAAAACTCCAGGAAAACAAGTTGCCGCCTATCGGGGGTAAGCGTATCGTGAGGTGCCTGTAGTACCAGCCTTGGGGATTCCGACTTACTTAAAGCATCGGCTTTCAGCTCTCGCACCCGCATTGTGATTGAGGAGTGGACTGTGGAAACACAATCTTTCCCATTAGTCACCACGGGATCGGTTTCAACGATCCTCACCGGCGACCGGAGGCTGATCTTAGCCGCGTCACTGGGAACTACCTTTGAGTGGTATGACTTCTTCCTGTACGGTTCCCTGGCGGCGACTATCTCGAAGCAATTCTTCTCCGGGGTGGATGAGAACACTGGGTTCCTGTTCGCCCTTCTGGCGTTTGGGGTGGGATTTGTCGTCCGCCCATTTGGCGCGGCTTTCTTCGGCCGCCTCGGAGATCTGGTGGGGCGCAAGTACACCTTTCTGATGACGATGTTCCTGATGGGACTGACCACTCTCACAGTGGGATTGCTGCCGGGATATTCGCGCATCGGCATCGCCGCGCCGATCTTGCTGATTAGCCTGCGCCTGTTACAGGGACTCGCTCTGGGCGGCGAGTATGGCGGCGCAGCAGTGTATGTAGCCGAGCAGGCGCCGGCCGACCAACGGGGCTATTACACGAGTTGGATTCAAGCCACAGCGACGCTTGGCGTATTGCTCTCTCTCGTGGTCACCCTGTGCTGCCGGCTCGCGACCAAGTCAGCTTTTGACGTTTGGGGATGGCGAATTCCGTTTTGGTTCTCCTCGGTCCTGCTCGGTGTATCGCTTTGGATTCGCCTTTCCATGAAGGAGTCCCGAACCTTTCTCCACGCCAAGAGCCAAGGCAAGCTATCTCGAGCCCCGCTTCAGGAAGTTTTTGGGAAGAAGGAGAATCTTCGGAAGCTGCTGGTGGCTTTCGGGGGTATGGTTACTGGAATGACCGCGGTCTGGTACACGGCGCAATTCTACGCGCTGTTTTTCCTCATTCAGTCGTTGCGCGTGGATTCGATGACCGCGAATCTGCTGGTGGGCGCAGCTTTGGTATTGGGCAGTCCCTTTTATATTTTCTTCGGATGGCTCTCCGACCGTGTGGGAAGAAAACCCCTGATGATGGCAGGGATGCTGACCGCCGCTCTGCTTCTGATTCCGCTGTTCAAGGGATTGACGCATTATGCCAATCCTCAGCTCGCGAGGGCCGCGCGCGCCAACCCTGTCGTGGTGGCGGCGGATCCCCGCACATGCGGATTCCAGTTCGATCCTGTCGGCCGAAGAAAAAACTCCAGCGATTGCGATAAAGTCAAAGCCTTGCTTTCAAAGATGGGTGTGCCTTACGCCAATTCAAGCTTACCGGCTGGGTCCGGCATCGAGATCAAGGTCGGTTCGGGCACGCTGGCGGAATTTGATGCCCAGGCGATCCAGAGTGCACTCAAGGCAGCCACTTATCCCTCCCGCGCCGATCCGACTCAGATGAACATCGCCATGATCCTTGTGTTGCTAACGGTGCTGGTTGCGCTGGCGGCGATGGGCTATGCTCCGCAGGCCGCTGCTCTGGTGGAGATGTTTCCCACGCGAATTCGCTACACGGCCTTGTCAGTCCCTTACCATGCGGGGGTGGGTTGGATAGGAGGACTGCTGCCGGCCGTGGCGTTCAGTCTGGTGGTTGCGACGGGCAACATCTACTACGGTCTCTGGTATCCGGTAATAATCGTTTCCCTCAGCTTTGGTATCGGAATGTGCTGGGTGCAGGAAACCAGGGGCCGGGACCTGCATGCTGAGTGAGGCAAGAACGTTGGCCTAAAGTCGAGCCGAGCCGCCGCTCGCTGACCAGCCGCTTCAGGTCTTCGGTCAAGATTCCCACCGCAGCCTCGAAAAAAGACAATTACCCTCACTCGGGATGCTGACTAGGGCACGATGAAGTTCTCTCCCTACTTGGCGCAGGCGGCATATGGGCGATTCCGGGAGGAAAGGTGATTGGGCCTATACCACGCGTTCCAGAAATCCGTGGCATAAAACTGCGCGATTATACCTCGGCAAATGCCGGTCCGGGCGATTCCGGGCGGTTTGTCGGACAACCTTCCCTTATAAGATCGTGAAGAGTCGCCCGTCATCCGCCTGCGGCTTAACCCCAGCCGTCGATGACCCGCTCGTCTTACTCAACCGGTGAATGCCAGAAGAGGGCGATCAGCACAAAGATGGTTCCAACTAATGCCGCAATCGCGATCGAAAGAATGATTCCGTGAAGAGTTGAAAATGACGACTGCTTCTTCTTCCTTCGCCTCATGAATGCCGCCATCGATCATCTGGCAAGTCTGCTCCGGTCGCTTCACGATCTCGACCGCGGCGGCCGGTAGCAACTTCCATCCCTCCAGCTTGGGCCGGCCTCTTCACAAGCGGTCAGGGCTGCGTTCCTATCTCGAAGGTCAAGGTTGAGAGAGTCAGCCGATACTGGTATTGCGCGTTGACATAGCCGATGGCGGCGTCGGTTTGTTGCAACTGCGCCTGACTGAGTTCGACGATGGAACCCAAGCCGAGCTGATAGCGGCCCTGAGCAAGCGTCAACCCCAGGTCGGCTTCCTTGGCGAGTTCCGCTTCCACGCCCACACGCTGAAACGCTGTGTTCGCGGCCAGCCACGCTGTGCGGACATCGCGCACCACGCGGTCGCGCAGGTCCCGAGTGTTCTCCGTCGCGGCTTTTGCTCGGTAGTTTGCCTCCGAAGCCTCCGCAGAGAAGAGAAAACCATTAAAAATGGGGACATTCATATTCACGCCAACGGCGCCATACCAACTGGAAACGAAGTAGTTCGGAAAGCAGCCGCCGAAGCAGTCCGGACGTACCGGAGTCCCTCCAGCGATGCCGAGCGCGCTGATGGTAGGCAAGAGCTGGTCACGCTGGGCGCGGCGGAATTTTTCCGCTGCCAGTTGATCGTAGTTGAGCGCTTGCAGGTCGGGACGTTGCTGGATCGCGGTATTAATAAGCACGTCCACATCGGGAGACGGTGGCGGAAGTTGCGTCTCCTCGTCGCTCAACTCGTACCTGACCTGTTTGTCGAAACCCAGGACCGCGGTGAGCGCGGCGAGAGTCGAATCGACATTGTTCTGGGCGTCAAGTTGCAACAGCTTTGCTTGCGAGAGGTTCACCTGGGCGAAGGCCAGATCCAGCGTGGATTTCAGTTTATTCTTCGCCAGTTCGTCGACCTGATGTTCCACCGATCCCCGAGTCGTCACGGTTTGCTGCGCGACTTTGAGCAGCGCCTGGGCCTGCAGGGCGTTGTAAAACGCTTGGTCCGTCGCCAGTACGATGTCTTCCGCCGTGGCCAGGGCGTTGGCGTTTTGAGCTTTCTCCAGAAGCCTTGAAGATGAAACGAGGTTGATGGTGCGCCCGAAATCGGTAATGAGTTGGCTGAGGGTTACTCCGGCGCCCGCATGTTCCAGCAAGCGAGACGCGGTAAGAGAACCTGCGCCGATGCGGCTGCCTTCATTGGCGTTGACTGCCGTGACTGCACCATTCAAATTGGGGAGTTCCGCCGCCCGGGCCTCGCGATAGATCTGATGTTGCGCCAGGCCAAGCAGATGCCCCACGCTGATCCGGGGATTATTCTTGAGAGCCAACTGTTCTGCCTGTACGCGGGTTAAGCGCAGAGCGCCGTTCGGCGCTTGATCTTCCTGAGGCGTTTGTGAGCCGACCGAAAAAGGTATCGCAGATCCCGCCCCGTGCGGGAAGCTTGGGCTCAGAACCGCTTGCGCCGCCGGAGACCCTACCGCCGGCGTCGAGCTCTGCTCTGCTTGCGGTTGCGGCGCGGAAGGTAGAGCTTCGGTTAACCCCGACTGGTGAGCAGTTTGTGCCGTGCCAGACTGGGACAGCAGTGTCCACAAACCCGAAAACAGCATGCAGAATATGAATGTTTTGGCCCACATCATCATCGGCTTGCCTCTCGACCTCCTTCATGAGGTGCGGTGTGCCGGTCTGCGCCATTCCGGAGGGCAAATGGTTTCCGGGTCATTGCGCTGTCTCCCGCGTTTCGTGTGCTTCGTTCTTTGCCCCGCGCTTGCCATAAACCAGCAGATATGCGGCCGGCACGATGAAGATGGTCAACAAAACCGACGAAGTGAGACCGCCAATGATGGCACGCGCCATGGGTGTGTATTGTTCGGCTCCCTCTCCCAGCTTCAGCGCCATGGGGATCATGCCGAAGATGGTGGCGAGCGAAGTCATCAGGATCGGCCGCAGACGCACTCTGCATGCCGTGATCACCGCATCGGCGGGCGACATTCCCTGCCCCTCCAGGTTGTGGGCAAAATCCACGATCAGAATGCTGTTCGAGTCCGCGATGCCGACCAGCATCAGCACCCCCATCAGTGACATCACGTTTAGCGTGCTATGAGTGAGCGGCAAGATAATCAGCACTCCAATAAAACCCATCGGGATCGCCAGCATGATCAGGACCGGATCGACGAACGACTTGAACTGAGCGGTCAAAATCAGAAAAAGCAAAATGAATGAAATCAGAAAGCCCAGCCCAAAGCTCTTGAAGGAGGCTTCCATGCCCTGGACCATTCCACGCAAATTCACGCGAACGTTGCTGGGAATCTTCTCTTTGGCAAGAATGTTCCGGACCGCGTCGGTTACCCGTCCGAGATCTTCCGAAGCCGGCGTGACATAAATATCGACGGCACGCTGAATCTGGTAGTGGTCCACTTCAGTCGGGGTCAGGACCTGCTTCACCCGCACTACATTATTGAGCACCGTGGTCGGCCGGCCTTGTCCAAGGCACGCCCAGGAAGCGTGACCTGTGCCTGGTTGCGGCGGACCCGAGGGGCCGCAGGCCATTCCCTCACCGTTGCCGGGATCGCGCAGAGGAATCTGTCCGAGGTCCATCATGTTGTGAATGGCGGCGCCGCCATGCTCGAAGTACTGCACGGTGAGGTAATAGTCGTTGCCGCTCTTGTGATCGACCCAGTAGTTGGGCGCGATCATGTAGTTGGAATTGAGCGCAGTGATGAGGTTGTCAACTACATCTTTTTGCGTCAGGCCCAACTCGCCCGCGTGCACGCGGTCAACGTCGAGACGCAAGGCGGGATAGTTCATGTCTTGCGGGATATAAATTTGGCCAACGCCGTGCACTGCCCTAAAGCGATCGGCCAGATTTTGCGCGATGCCATAGATTTGGTCCAGATCGGGACTGCTGACCTGCACGTCAATGGGCGCCGGCATGCCCGTGTTGAGAATGGCATCGACCATTGAGCCACTTGAAAAGAATGTCCGGATATCGGGGAATTGTTTGGCCATCGCCTTCTGCACCCGGTCCATGTACTCGAAACTACTGAGGTCGTGCGGTTCGTTCAGGGCCACTTGCAGAGTTGCGGTGTACGGACCAGAGTTGGTGGTGTAGAGCGCAGAAAAATCTGGAACCACGCCAATGTTGGTGACGATGCGCTTGAGATCCTTCGCTGCTACCTGATTTCGGATCAGGTCCTCCACCTTCGCCATATACTGATCCGTCATTTCGATGCGAGTGCCGGTGGGAACCTTCAGGTTGATGGTGAACTGCCCGGCGTCGGTCTGGGGGAAAAACGCCAGGCCCAGGAGGGGATAAATCGCCAAGCTTATGAAAAACAAACCGGTCAAAACTACGACCGTGAGCCCGGGACGTTCGAGCGCCCGTCGAACCCAGTGCTCGTAGAAATCAAGGACCTTATTGAACATCCGGTTGAAGCGCGCATTGAAGCGATCCATCCAGGAGTGCCCGCCTGTCGAAGTGGGTGCAATCTCGTACCCTTCTTCCTTTTTTGGCTCCGGCGTGTGGGGCAGGGCCTTCAGGAACCGCGAGCAGAATAAGGGGATGACGGTCATCGCCACCACAAACGAGGCCAGTAGCGACAAACAGAACGCCAGCGCCAACGCCGAGAACAGAAACTTGGCGACGCCGTAAAGGAAAACGACGGGAAAAAAATCGACCACGTCCACCAGGGTTGCCGCTAAGACGGCGAGGCTGACTTCCGATCCGCCCGCCTCAGCGGCAATCATGGGCGCGGCTCCCATTTCCAGATGGCGGTAAATGTTTTCCAGCGAGATAACCGAATTGTCAATGACGCGCGAGAACGCCAGCGCCATCCCGCCCAGGATCATGGTGTTGACCGTGCCGCCCATCATTGCCAAAACTACAAATGCGGCCAAGGCGGAGATGGGAATGGAGAGCAGCACGGCCGAGGTGGCACGGAAACTCCCGAGAAAAACAAGAATCATCACGCTGGTGAGAATCAATCCCAGTGCGCCTTCGTGCAACACCGTGCGAATGGCCTCCTTCACGTACACGGACTGGTCGAAGACAATGCTGGTCTTCATCTGCTGCGGGATGTCATAGAGGTGCTTAATCAGCTCGCGAACTCCGTCCACGACCGCGATGGTGTTGGTATCTCCGCCCTGCTTCATGATGGGAATATAGGCAGATTTCTGGCCATCAATTCGTACGATGTTGGTTTGAATCCCGTGGGCGTCCTCCGCTTTCCCGATGTCGTTCACGGTGACCCACGAGTTTCCTTTGACTTTGAGCGGCACCTTGCCCAGTTCGTCCATGTTGTCAACCAGGCTGTTCGAGTAGACGAAGTAGTCGTACGGCCCCATCTTCACGTCGCCGGCGGGCAGAATGAGATTGGAATCGTTGACTGCACCGACCACGTCCATCACACTCAATTGCCGGGAAGCAAGTTTGTAGGGATCGACGTACACCATGATCTGACGGTAGATTCCGCCGAAGACGCCGGGAATTTCCGCCCCGGGCACCACGGCAATCTGATTGCGAATCTGAAACTGAGCGTAGTCGTGAAGCTGGGTTTCGTTGAGTCCTTCACCTTTTACCGTAACCAGCGCCACCGGGAGGCTGGACGCGTCGAATTTCAGCACCACCGGAGGCAGCGTTCCCGGTGGCAGTCTCTTCAAGTCGGCGAGCGCCAAGTTGGACAACTGACTTACGTCGGCATCGGCGTTAGTTCCAGGCTGAAAGTAGACGCGAATGATACTGACTCCCAACATGGACCGCGATTCCATATGGTCCACGCCGGAAGCGAGCGTGAAGAATCTCTCGAGCGGATCAGTGATGTCGGTTTCAATATCTTCCGGCGGCATTCCGGAGTAGAACGTTGCCACCACAACTTCGGGCAAATTGATCGGCGGGAATAAATCGACCGGCATCCGCGCCAGACTGGTCACTCCGATGACCAGGAGGGTGAGGCAGATCACGATGATGAAGTACGGATTGCGAATTGAAAACCCTGGCATAAAGTTTGTCCGATGGCGTCGCAGCCCTGTCAGCGACCGCGACCTGCGGTCTTACTGCGCGCTCCCCTCGTGGTACTGCATCAGGGGAACCTCCTGGGCATGAACTTTTTCGCCCGCCTTCAGAGCGCTGCGATCGCTGACCACGACCTCTTCGCCTTCCTGCAATCCCGAGGCAATTTCGGCATCACTCGCAGTCTGCAATCCAACCATTACGGTTCGTTCCTGCACGATCCCGCTTCGGTCGACCACCAGAACGGTGCTCTTGTCCCCTTCGTGATTTAACGCCTGGATGGGCACCGTCGGAACGTCTTGTTTTTGGTCGAGGTGAAGCTCTGCCTCCGCGTAGAGGCCGGGCAGCAACATTCGCTGCGGGTTGGAAACATCCACTTCGGTATGCATGGTGCGCGTGTCTTCGCGCACGTCCACGGAAAAGCGCGCTACCTTTCCAGGGAGCGTCCGGCCCAGCGACGGCACGCGGACATCCACGTGATCGCCAACATGGATGTAGCGAACGTAGGACTCCGGAACCGGAATCACCAGTCGGAACATATCGTCTTCCGACAGCCGTACGATGGGCATCGCCTGCGTGCTTGAACCGGTTCCCGCCTGCACCAGAGTGCCGAGGTTCGCATATCGTTCCGTGACCACTCCGGAAAAGGGAGCTGTGATCCTCGAATAATCGAACAGACTCTGATCGTGAGCCAGCTTCGCCCGGCTTGCGGATAATTGGCTCTGCGCAGCCTCGAGAGCCGCCTGTCCGGCGTCGACCTGAGACGATGCCGCCAAGTCCTTCCCCTGCGCGTCGTCCACTTCCTGCTGCGCAACGATTCCGGGCTGGCTTTCAAAAACTCCATTCAGGCGCGTGTATTGCAGGTGAAGCGCCTTGTACTGCGCTTGATAGCGACTCAACTCGTGTTCCGCCCGGTTTACTTGATTCGCAGAATTCTTGATCTCGGCCTGATCCTCCTGCAATTGCGCCTCAAGCTCCGGGATCTCCAGGATCGCCATCACCTGGCCCACTTTCACGTGCGTGCCGTAGTCGACGTCCAGCTTCTTCACGTACCCGGCTTCTTTCGCGTAGACATCGATTTCCTGGAAGGGCACCAGTTCAGAAGACAAAGTGATATCCCGGCCTAGCGATTTCTTTACGACCCTGGTTACGCCGACGCTGGCTGCCGCTCCGCTGGCTTCTACCGGTTGGTTGCTCTTGCCTGAACAGGCGGACAAGGCAAGAGACAGCGCCGTCGCAAGGCTGGGTAGTACACAGCAAAGTAGTTTTCTGGGCTCCCATGAACGCCTGTCACGGTAGCCATCGCGATCTCGAGTCATCGAATTTACCTTGACCAGAATTTACCGACCGCTTTCTATCTGAGCGTATTCAGTACTTCGCGCAGCTTCGCCACGGAGAAGTCGCGTGACCGACAACAATGGATTACCTTTTGTTCCGCCTGCTGCAATCTTTCGACAGCCGCGGGAATGAGAGTCGCAACCTCCAGAGGAACCGTGAGAACCCCATGGCGGTCTCCGTGTAACAAATCTCCGGGACGAACTTCCAGCCCACCGACGTTGATTTTGGCTCCCACTTCGAAGATGTGAGCGTAGGCACGGGAAACCGCGACGCTTCCGGCAAACAGCTGAAAGCCCGTGCTGCGCACGGACGGTAATTCCCGCACCGCGCCGTTCGTCAAGTATCCGATGCAGCCCAGAGCCTTAAGAATTGCGGCATGCATGTCGCCGACGAAAGCGCCCCGCCCCGGGGCATCATCCATGTCTTCGAGCACCAGAATGCGCGGCGCGGGTAACTCTAGAATGCTGTTCCACAACTCCGCGCGATCCCGAAAAGTACCGCCGACAATGGGCGGCTCGCCGCTGCGAAGGCGAGCCGTGACGGCATAACCCACCATCGGAGGCGCGTCTGGAAACATACACCGAATGCTCGAATCGGCGAATCCCGTGTTATACAGCCGCACGCGAAACGATTCGATCGCATTTGCGACCATGCAAGTGTCAGACCGGCGAAGAGCCTCAAGATCTGCTTCGGTCAGCAAAGACTCAGCGGCCACGTTCGTTTCCTTTCATCGAACTGAGCTACGCAGTCGTTACTCCCAGGGTCTCAAATAGACATATCGCCTCGCCCTTAGCCAATGATGCCGCCGTGGCGCGAAGAGGTTGCGAGAACGAACTGAGCGCCTACGCAGGAATTACCTGTGCGCTCCCAAATTTGGACAGGAATATTAGATCAGAGGAGGCGGCCGAGAGAAGAGTTTTTCTTCGAAAAGGAGGTTGGGTGCGGTGGGGCCTACGGATACGATTTGGGGATAGAAACGGGGAGCCTGTAAGACCGCAAAACTGAATACCGGAGGCATCCAGTTGGCAGCGTTCTTGGTCAGACGCTGCCTTTTCGCATCCGGCGAGGCATGCGTCTGGTTGACCCTTACAGAGTGCGACGAAATGCTCCAGGAGGAGCTATAGCGCGTTGCTAGGCTGATTGTGAGTGAGCATACCGAGACCAGCACGATCAGGGCGCACCACGGCTTACCCCGTCGTGCTCCGAAATAGGTTGGTCGTAACATCTCAGCCGCGGTCCCTCACGCTGATGATTTCTACCATACAAAAATCGCTCGCCGCAAGCAAACCGGGAAGCTACGCGACAATTGCTTAGATAACCATGCCCAAAGGTTGGTTGCATCTGGACAGTTTTGCCTCCCCCGGCGGGTACCCGAATCGGGTTGGCCCCCCCACTGGCTGGCGGCCGTCTTTTTCTGCCTATTGCCCGACGGAGCCATTCTGATGGTACCGACCGCCCCGAAAGAAGCGGTGACGCACCATGCTTTGGCCGAGCAGAAAAAAGAGAACGACCAGGACAACGATAAAAAGCAATCGCGCCATCCCCAGCCACGGCGAATTTCCTCCTGCCGGATCCGTCGTTTTCATCGGAACGAACCTCCATCAGAGAGTCGCCCACCTTGTCGAAAGCCTATTCCTTAGGTTGCTCCTATGTCTTCGTTCTCCCGCCGTCGGAAAACATCTCCGGGGGGAGGTTGCTGCACCGCTTGGAACGGTTCTTGGCGCGGCAGTATTTCCCGCAAGGCCCAGTCAATGCGTTCTACTCCTTCCGAGATCAATCGCACAAGTTGCTGATTGTCACTTCCGTCGAGCCCAAGAAAGATGGGGCTGAGAGCATTCCGGATGTGATGATTCATTTCCGCAATCACCTGCATCCGTGCCATGGTGAGACGCTGCCGTTCGCGGGTAATTTGCACCAGGCGTGCGGCTAGGCAGCTGACGATGAGGGCCGACAACGCCTCCGCCAGGAGCCGTTCCCGATGGCGCCCAAGATCTGGCACCAGAATATAGTGCATCAGTTCGCTGGCCAGAAAAGACACCACACCTACGCCCAGTGCAGTTCCCAGTACGAATCGCAGCGAAGTCGGCTCTATCCGGGACTTACCCCTGGATGGTGGCTTTGCGCCGGTTATTCGCCCAGGCGGAACCCTTCGCGCAGACGGATCCGTGCTTAACATCGAGCCTCCTGCGAACCCTTGATAGCCATCGTCTCGTGGAAATCTCGAGGAACCTGATGTTCCTGGCGTTTCAGAAATTGATTAAGCTCCAGCACTATCTCCAGCAGTTTGTCGGGATCTTTTCGTTCCCTCGCCGCGCCACCCAGTTGCTTCCAGTTCTTGCAATTCTCTTCCGCCACGGGTGTATCTCCTCCAGATCATCGCTGGTATGAAAGGGATCGCGGTTTGCGCCCGTCGCGGTCTGCGATTCGCCGCAAGAGAAACTTGCCAACCGGAT